>ENA-UOWO01004329-UOWO01004329.1-activated-sludge-metagenome-genome-assembly--contig:-NODE-4329-length-15739-cov-6.216654_pt1 | contig 15739 bp, 13 predicted proteins | sample MGYA00238148_ERZ761564 | MGnify/ENA primary metagenome ERZ761564 (study PRJEB28885, sample SAMN05720194) | activated sludge metagenome | isolation source: Anaerobic digester | place: USA...
AACGAGATTATTATTTGCCTTTTCAAGATTTGCCTTCCAGCTGTCTATGTTGTAATCATTGTATTTAATTCCCCTTATATTGGATTTGAAGGAATAATATATGACAGAAGTTTTAGATAAAAGATTTTTTAAAGTTTCATCAAATTTAATTAAGAATTCAACATTAGTTATGCCTGAAATTTCGAAAACTTCTTCCTTAGAATATTTATGCCCTGTCCAGATTAAAGTTTTTTCGTCAGGCTCTGTAATAAATGCAAATTCTTCTACACGTTGATTTTTACTGTCATTAAAGAGGACTATAATTGTTTGTTCCTGTATTAATCCAGAATAATAATAAGTGTCCGAGTTCTGACGATATTTGTAATACTGATCGCCGTTACGGGGAAATTGTTCGGCTGAAAATAAGACTACTATTGAATCAGGGGTCAGTAAACTATATAATTTCTTTCTATTGTTGGAAAAGAATCGTTTATCAAAGTTTTTTTGCATAAGTTTATTATTACATGATATACAAAAATAATGAATTATATAGAATCTGGAATTGAAATTGGACAAAAACTGAAGTTTGTGAGTTGTAGCTTTTGGCACAAGTATTTGCCTCAGTATGGGCATAGGGTGGGTGCAAATATTGTGACAAAAGCGTTTCAAGGGGCTTCGATAAAATCAATAAACAAAAAATATAAAAAACTGTTATTTTTACACATTAAAAAACGATAATTAAGTTTGGTTAAATAGTTTATTAATGCATTTATGAAACTAAACGTTTTGCTCTGGCTCATAATATTGACATCTGGAATATCATATTCTCAAAGTCCACAAATTGAAATTACAATTACAAATATTCGTAATTCGCAAGGCACAATAAAATGGGCAGTATTTAAGAATGAGACCCAGTTCAAAACTTATACAACCTATGTTGATGCCGGTTATATACAGGCAAAGGAGGGAAGTCTTATAATTAAAACAAAAGAAATTCCTGATGGAAACTATGCAGTTTCAGTTTATCATGACGAAAACAATAATTCAAAAATAGATTTTAATTTTTTAGGGTTACCTATGGAGGGATTTGGGTTCTCTAACAATCCAACAATATATTTTGGGCTACCGGCTTATACAGAATGTGTTTTTGAGAAAAAAGGAAAGTCAAACAAAAGTATTAAAGTCAAGTATTATTTATAAAAACTGTTTTATTACTTTTGTTGAAAAATTTCTCGATGATAGATTCACATATAAATAATCCAAAATCTCCAAAATATTATATAAACAAGTGGATATTAAGTCAAAGAGAAAACCTTATCGGAAAAACGGTTGTTGATTTGCCGGCAGGGAACGGAATTACATCAGAAATTTTACAAAAATGCGGTGCGAAGGTCTTAGCATTCGATCTTTTCCCCGAATATTTTAAAGCTGAAGATATTATTTGTCAGAGGGCAGATATTATGGATCGCATTCCAGTAAATGATGAATGTGTTGATTTGGTAATATGTCAGGAAGGAATAGAACACTTTTCAGACCAATTAAAAGCATTTCAGGAGTTTAATAGGATTTTGAAAAAAAATGGCACATTGACAATCACTACACCGTCTTATTCCAATTTGTCGGCAAAGTTTAACTACTTATTGGCTGAAAGCGAAACTAAGAAACAGATGCCTCCAAACGAAATTGATGATATCTGGATGGAAGATAAATCCGTTTCAAATAAGATATATCATGGGCATATTTTTCTGTTAGGATTACAGAAATTGAGAATATTGGCTAAACTGACTGGGTTCAAAATAGATGAAATAAAATATATTCGTCTGAGTAAAGGCTCTTTGTTGCTATTACCCTTGTATTATCCTTTGATATTTTTAAGTTCATGGATTCGATATTTTAGAAATATAAAGAGAAATAATAAAATTCCTTTTGAATATAAGAAAAAAGTATATCGGGAACAGTTAAAAATAAATCTATCTATACTGAATTTGATAAATCACCATACTTTTATTGTTTTTGAAAAAGAAAACAATATTTCTGAATTAAATTTTAAGGGCAATATAAAGGAAGTTGACTTTAATGATTTAACTTAGATGCCGGATTATAAATTGCTTATGAGGGTTGAAACAGAAACAAAGAAATGAAATGAAAATCATTACTGTTTTTTGGAATAAATATGTAATTTTACGCTGACTATTTTAATATAAAAGATCAAAAAATGTTAGTAAAAACATACGGTTCGGCAGTAAACGGAATTAGCGCCAGTACCATCACAATAGAAGTTAATATTTCTCAGGGGATAAATTTTTATCTGGTTGGCCTTGCCGATTCGGCAGTTAAAGAAAGTCAGCAAAGGATAATCAGTGCATTGACTACTAATGGGTTTAAATGGCCCGGTAAAAAAATTGTCATAAATATGGCTCCTGCTGATGTGAGAAAAGAAGGCTCGGCTTATGATCTTCCGATTGCCATAGGTGTTCTTGCGGCATCGGAACAATTAAATAATCAAATGCTTGAAGATTATATTATTATGGGCGAACTTTCACTTGATGGTAAGGTAAAACCCGTAAAGGGGGCATTACCAATGGCAATCGAAGCCAGAGACTCGGGTTTCAAAGGAGTTATTCTGCCCATTGAGAACACACGCGAGGCTGCGGTTGTCGAGGGTCTGGAAGTTTATGGTGTAAATCATCTTCATGAAATTGTTGATTTTCTTGACGGGAAACTTACATTGGAAAGGATTGTTGTGGATTTGGAAGCAGAGTTTCAAAAGTGTATTGAAGAATCAGAAATTGATTTTGCTGATGTAAAAGGGCAGGAAAATGTTAAAAGAGCTTTAGAAATTGCAGCAGCAGGCGGACATAATATTATAATGATAGGACCCCCCGGTTCGGGAAAAACCATGTTGGCAAAACGTATTCCCGGCATTTTGCCTCCTCTAAGTCTGAACGAAGCAATAGAAACCACAAAAATACATTCAGTTGCAGGAAAAACAGAAGGAGGTAAGTCTCTGATGCTTCAAAGACCTTTTCGAAGTCCTCATCATACAATTTCTGATGTCGCATTAGTCGGAGGGGGGACTTATCCACAACCCGGGGAAATTTCCCTTGCTCACAACGGAGTTTTGTTTTTGGATGAACTTCCCGAATTTAAACGTACTGTTTTGGAAGTTATGCGTCAGCCCCTCGAAGATAGAGTCGTGACAATATCCAGAGCAAAATTTACAGTTGAATATCCTGCAAGTCTGATGCTTGTAGCAGCGATGAACCCTTGCCCATGTGGTTATTATAATCATCCCGATAAGGATTGTATTTGTGCGACTTCTACTGTGCAAAAGTACTTGAGTCGAATCTCAGGACCATTATTCGACAGAATTGACATCCATCTCGAAGTAACTCCGGTTAGTTTTGATAAATTGGCTGATGCCAGAGTAGCAGAAAAGAGTGCAGAAATACAAAAAAGAGTCATTAAAGCCAGACAAATACAATCCGAAAGATTTAAAAAACGTAAAAATGTTTATTGTAATGCACAAATGAATTCAAAAATGATTAAGGAGTTTTGCAAACTTGATGATTCGTGCATGACATTACTTAAAAATGCTATGGAAAAACTGGATTTATCTGCTAGGGCTTATGACAGAATTATTAAACTTTCCAGAACTATTGCCGACCTTGAAAACCTTGAAAATATTCATCCGGCACATATTGCCGAAGCAATTAATTATCGTAGCCTTGATAGAGAAAGTTGGGGAAAATAATATATAAAATTATTAATTATGTATTAAGAATTAATATATTTTTACAAACAAAATAAAGTAAAACGTGAATAAATTCATAGCATTAATAGTCCTGATTTGTACAATGCAATCATTGTTCGGACAAACAGCCAATGAATTTTATGAACGTGGAAAAAACAAGGCAAATGTGGGGAAATACAAAGACGCCATATATGAATTCAACAGAGCTATAGAAGCTGATAAGAACTTTGCTAAAGCTTATAATTCACGTGGCGTTGTTAAAGAAATGATTGGAGATTTCAGGGGGGCAATTAAAGATTATACTTCTGCAATTGAAATAGAACCGGGATTCTATCTGGCTTATTACAATAGGGGGCTGGTAAAAATATTTTTAGGACAAATCGAAAGCGGTTGCGAAGATCTTGATAAAGCCGAAGCCCTCGGACACCGAAGAGCAACTAAAGCAAAGAAAGAATGCTGCAAGTAATACCCCCAAGCTCCAAGCCCCAAATGCCAAGCTCCAAAATTCCAAACTTTAAACTCCGAACTTCGAACCCCATGCCTTTTAACTATCAATACCCCCAGGAAAAGTATTTAATTTGACACCCGCCTAAATAAAAATCAATATTAAACAAAAATATTTATTGAATTCGGTATAATGCTTATCTCATAAGGCGTACTTCCAATTATTTCTCCATCTGTTTCGGCAAATATTTTTTGTTTCGATTCAATTTTGAACTTTTTCGTACGGAAAGATCTTACTCCTTTTATGCTTAAAATCTTCTCGTTATATAATTTTTTTATGTTCAGAACTATTTTAAACTTCGGCATATTTTCATAAACGGTTACATCAAGAAATCCATCATTGATTACTGCTGCAGGGGTTTGAATCATCCCTCCTCCCGAATATTTGCCATTACCTATACTTATCGAAAGAAATTTTCCGTCAATAATTTCATCATTTATTGTGATTTTTAACTCCCATGGTCTGTATTTTATCAGGCTTCTTAACAGGCTGATAAGGTAAGCAGACTTTGTTCTTCGACCTCTTTCTTTCATTAAATTTGTTGATTTTACAACAACAGAATCAAAACAAAGACCCGCAACATTAATAAAATATCCCGATTTAACACCATCATTTGATTCATAACTGATTCTTCCAACATCCTGACGACAACTTTTGCCAACAATAAGCCTTTGAATAGCTTTTTCATAATCAGTATCAAAATTGTAATATCTTGCCCAGTCGTTTCCTGTGCCCATTTGCATTAAACCGATATAAATATCGGTTGTCGGTACATCATTTTGATTGAAAATGCCATTTATTGTTTCGTTTAATGTCCCGTCTCCACCTACAACAACAAATTTTTTGTAGCCCTCTTCAATCTTTTCTTTAATTATACTCTGAGCATGTCCAACAGCTTCGGTAAATGCAAAGTCATATTCAAGACTATGATTAAGAATTTTTTCTTTGATAATTGGCCATTCACGTTCCCCACCTTCATTTCCTGCATTAGGATTTATAAGAAAGAAGAATTTATTTTTGTTTTCGTTAGTCAATTTGTCAATTTTTTCACAATTTTACAAATTATAAATGGATATGAAAATATTTGACAGAATAATTATTTAAACTTTTATATGGAAAAGAAAATTCGTTTAATAAAAACATTTGTTAAACACGGCGATAACGATAGTAAGACTTATCTTTCAATGATTCGTGGATTTGACATTAATGGCAATCAGATATTTACTAAAGAATATGATGAGGAAAACAATGTTGTATTTGAAAATAAACTCATATATGACGAAAACAATAATATAATCTCTGACGAAACAATAAATTATCAGGATAATTACGGAGAAAAAAAGGTGTATTCGTATGATGATGCAGGTAAATTGATTTCAGAAAGGATTGATTATGATGGGGGATGGTTTACTTTAAAGAAATACGAAAGGGACACGGAAAGAAAAGCAATTATTGTTACAAGTCTTGACGAAAATGATGAAGTTGAGGAAAAGGTTGAAACAGAATACAATGAAAATGGAGATATTGTCTGCAGGAAAGAATATGATGAGAATATTAAATTGAAGCAAATGACTGTAAATACCTATAGAGAAGACGGAATATTAATTTTGAAGGAGGAATATACAACATCAAAAAAACCGGATAAAGTGCACCATTATTTTTATAGTGAAAATGGAAAGATTACTGCCGTTCAGACATTAAATTCATCGGGCAGACAATTGGATTGGTTTAAGATCGAATATGATGAAAACGGATTGCCCTTAAGTCAATTAAATATGTCCGGAGCAAAAATATGTCTGGAACATGACCCTGCAAACAGAACTATAATTGAATCACATTATAATAGTAACGGCAAGCTGATGAGTGTTGTCACAACAATACGAAATGAAGAAGGAGATATTACTGAAGAACGATCCGAAGAATTAACAACATCTTATGTTTACGAATATTTCTAATCTTTGAGTTTTGGTATTCTGGCTATTATATCTTCAGGTTTTAAATTTATTCCGTCAATAATTATCTGTGCCTGATTGTAGTAATATTCACGTATTTCAAGCAATTCAGTAACTCTTTCAAATAATCTTTCGCGAGGAGTGTTTTTAATCAGTGGGCGATTTGTTTTCGAGTTTAAAAGCCTGTCTGTCAGCGACTTGGCAGTTAGATTTATGTAAATGCTTATACCAGAGGAGTTTATTAAGTCCATATTATTATTAAAACATGGAGTTCCTCCTCCGCAAGATAAAACAAAATTGTCTCTTGACGATGAAAATGTTTTTAGCATTTCAGATTCGATTTTTCTAAATACGCACTCATCAAAATGGGAAAAAATTCCCGGAACTGTCATTTTGTATCTTTCTTCAATAAGATTATCTAAATCTGCAAAATCAAGTTTTAAGCGAGATGCTAGTCTTTTTCCCAAGACCGATTTCCCACATCCCATAAATCCTATTAAAAAAATTTTCATTCAAATAATTCAGAATAAATTTCTAACTCCGCACTTTGCACTCCGAATCCCGAGAAAACAGAAATTGCTAAAACTAATTTAATCAATTATCTGTTTTTTATTAAGCGTTAAAAAATGAAAACTGCAGTTAGCAATTTCATTTTTTCTCGAGGATCCTCGAAAAACAACAAATCCGACCAAAAGGAGGATTTTGTTTTTCAGGACATCGAACTTATTAAAATCCTAACGTCATCTGAATTCCACTATCTGAGGGTGGTTTCTTATCATCCTTTTTATTTTCAGTTGCTTCGCTTTTATCTTTGTTTTTTGTTCCTTTTTTAGGTTGCTTTTCGGGTTTTTCTTCAGCCACAATATCGTTTTTTTTCTTTTTCTCCCTTTTTGCCGATGCAGGCTTTGGCTTGTCTTCTATACTTTCTTCTTGTTCTTCTTCTTCTTCAGGCTCGATTATTTCAAATTCAATATCATTATCATTTTTTGTTTCAATTATTTCAAATTCTATCTTATCAGCAACTTCGTTATCATCTGAATTTATTGGCTCTTCATCTTCATCCGCAGACTCATTTATCATATCTAAACTTCTTTTGCTTTCTTTTTGTAAAGGTTCAACAAAAACCATTTCGCTAATTTCGTAAGTTGACAGTCTTTTTCCTCTTGCTTTTAACCCTTTGGCCGCAATAAACTCTTCACAATCAATGTATTCGGGTTCCCGTGTTTTATGTTTTCCACCGAAACTTATCTTAATTTGAGGAAATTCTTCATTAGTAATGTCAATCAGATTAGAACCCGCAACTTCTGAAATAAAAATTTGCTCTTTACCCGATTCGTCAATTGAAAAACGTTTCAGGTAATAAAAACTCAATTCTGCGTCAAAGTGAATTGCCGTATAAACCATTGATGAATCGTATTTTTCGATGATCTTAATATTGTCTTCATAATGATTCGACAGATCAAAATTTGTTAAACGACAAATTCCATTACTGGTTATTACAGCAATTCTATCTTCTCCTATAAATTCACCAAGATATTTACCCCTGCCATCTGCATTTAATCTGAACACTTCCTCGTCGAACCAGATTTTTCTGCCGCCAAGTGTTGATATGCCTTCTTCTTTAAGAGTGATTTTATGAATATCATTTTTCGTAAGGATATTGCCCTGGGCATCACGACCTTTTATTGCAACCTCTTTAAAATCAATTTCAAAAACCAATTTACGAAGTTTTGGTTTTGGTTTCAGATACACCCTGATAACCTCAGCTTCACCGTTAGGATTGGCAGTGAAATACAAAATTCGTGAACCTTCTGCACCTTTGCTGACATCATATTCTTTGTCGCGGTTTATTCCAGTAACAGCAAAACGTTTGATATATGAAACAATTGTCCTTCCGTCGCGATAGGCAACATTGTATATCGTTCGCTTATCGTTTCGCTTAAAAACATTGACATATAAGATATCCTTACCGAAAAAGGCTTTTTCTGTAACTTTAGAGATAAAGTATTTGCCGTCTTTTCTAAATACTATAATATCATCAATGTCAGAACATTCGCTAACATATTCGTCTTTTTTTAATCCGTAACCTACAAAACCTTCTTTATAATTTACATACAACTTTTCATTTGCAACAGCGACCTGAGCAGTGTCAATAGTGTCGAAATTTCTCATTTCAGTTTTGCGTTCGCGTCCTTTACCGTATTTTTCCTTAATATGCTGGTAATATTTTATAGCATAATTGATTAGGTGGTCAAGATTATGCTGTACTTTTTTAATTTCATCAAGTATTGACAATAGTTCATCTTCTGCTTTTTCAACATTGAAACGCAAAATACGTTTCATTTTTATCTCCAGAAGTTTTAAAATATCATCACGTGTAATTTCACGTACTAATTGTAGTTTATGCTCAATAACTTTAGAGAGAATAAAATCAACGGCGTCATCTGTTGATTTTGAATTTTCATATTGTTTCTCTTTGTAAATACGTTTTTCAATAAACCATTTTTCGAGAGATAGATTATGCCATTGCTCTTCGAGTTCGGATTTTTGAATTAAAAGTTCCTGACGCAGCAACTCAACCGTATTAGTAACAGATAGTTGTAATATTTCGGATACCCCTAGGAATCTTGGTTTGTCTTCTTCAATAACACAGGCATAAGTGGGTATTGATACTTCACATTTTGTAAAAGCATACAGGGCATCAATGGTTTTATCGGTTGAAACACCTGGAGGAAGTTGTATTATTATCTCAACAGTATCAGAAGTATTGTCGTCAATTTTCTTGATTTGAATTTTTTTCTTGTCGTTGGCGGCAATAATTGAATCAATGATAGATGAAGTCGTTTCTCCGAAAGTTATGTCTTTGATAACCAGCGTTTTTTTATCAAGTTTCTCAATTCTTGCACGCACTCTAGCTCTTCCACCTCTTAGTCCGTCATTATATTTGCTAAAATCGGCCAAACCTCCTGTGGAGAAGTCAGGATACAATTCAAATGGTCTTTCTTCTAGTGTTGCAATACAGGCATCAATAATTTCGTTGAAGTTATGAGGCAGAATTTTAGATGCAAGTCCGACCGCGATACCATCAACACCATGTGCCAGTAACAATGGGAATTTTACAGGTAAAGTTATTGGTTCTTTGTTGCGCCCGTCATAAGATGGTTTCCAAAAAGTAGTTTTGGGATTAAAAACAACTTCAAGGGCAAATTTCGACAATCTTGCTTCTATATATCTTGGTGCTGCCGCTGAGTCCCCTGTTAATATATTACCCCAGTTTCCTTGAGTATCAATCAACAGATCTTTTTGTCCCAGTTGCACTAATGCATCGCCGATAGAAGCATCTCCGTGGGGGTGGTATTGCATTGTGTGACCTACAATATTTGCAACTTTATTATAACGACCATCGTCAAGTTGCTTCATCGAATGTAAAATACGCCTCTGTACCGGTTTTAGCCCGTCATATACATGTGGTACGGCTCTTTCAAGAATTACATAGGATGAATAATCCAGAAACCAATCCTGAAACATCCCTTTGAGACGAGTTATCTTTGGTTCTTCGTTTTCTTTTATTTCAGCCGGCTGAAATTCATCGCCGTTAGTATAGTTATTTTCTTCACTCATAATCTGTCTGTAAAATCACTTACAACACTTCTTCTTCAACTTTCAGGTTATTGATTATAAATTCCTGACGTTCCGGAGTGTTTTTACCCATAAAGAATTCCAGAAGACTGCCTATATGATCAGCCTGTGAAAGTGTTACCGGATCAAGTTTAATATCTTTTCCAATGAAATTCTTAAATTCATCAGGTGATATTTCTCCTAGACCTTTAAATCGCGTTATTTCAGGATTGTTTTTTAACTTTTTGATAGCTGCTTCTTTTTCAGTTTCATCATAACAATAAATAGTTTCCTGTTTGTTGCGAACCCTAAACAAAGGAGTTTGTAAAATGAACAAATGTCCTTGCTTTAGAACATCAGGGAAAAACTGGAGGAAAAAAGTAATTAACAGTAATCTAATATGCATCCCATCAACATCTGCATCGGTTGCTATAACCACATTACGGTATCTGATATTTTCAATTCCCTCTTCAATATTCAATGCTGCCTGCAAAAGATTAAATTCTTCATTCTCATAGACGATTTTTTTTGTTAGACCATAAGAATTCAAAGGTTTACCTCTTAAGCTGAAAACAGCTTGTGTGTTTACATCTCTTGATTTGGTAATTGAACCGCTTGCAGAATCTCCCTCGGTGATAAAAATAGTTGAGTCATATTTGCGTTCGTCTGTAGTATTATAATGAACACGGCAATCGCGTAATTTTTTATTATGTAAACTGACTTTTTTCGCTCTTTCTCTAGCGATTTTTTGAATGCCTGCAATTGCTTTACGTTCTTTTTCGGAGGATTGAATTTTCTTCTGAATTACATCAGCATATTGAGGATTTTTGTGTAAAAAATCGTCTAATTTCTTCATAAATTCAAAAATATAGTTCCTTACAGATGTACCGTTAGGTTCCATATCTTTTGATCCTAATTTTGTCTTTGTCTGTGATTCAAAAATAGGCTCAACAACTCTTATGCTAATTGCCGCAACAATACTTTGTCTGATATCTGAAGCATCGTAATCTTTACGATAAAAGTCGCGGATTGTTTTAATATAAGCTTCACGAAATGCAGTCAGATGCGTTCCTCCTTGTGTGGTATTCTGTCCGTTTACAAATGAGTAATATTCTTCGCTGTATTGACTCCCATGGGTTATAGCTATTTCAAAATCATTGTCTTTTAGATGAATAGGCGGATACAGAGGCTCCTGATTAAGATTTTCGTTTAACAGGTCAAGTAATCCGTTTTTGGAAGAAAACTTTGTACCGTTAAAATTTATCGAAAGTCCTGTATTCAGATAAGAATAATTTCTGAGCATAGTATCAATATACTCGCTTATGTACTTGTATTTACCAAACACTTCTTCATCAGGTGTAAAAACAACTAAAGTTCCATTTGGTGAGTTGGTGTCAACCAAAGCCGTTTCTGACAATAGCTTACCCCGACAAAATTCAGCCGTTTTTTTCTTCCCCTCACGATACGAGGATATTTTAAATGATGAGGACAATGCGTTCACGGCTTTTACACCCACTCCATTAAGTCCTACCGATTTTTGAAATACTTTAGAATCATATTTCGCTCCGGTATTCATTTTTGATACTACATCAACGAGTTTTCCCTGTGGTATGCCTCTGCCATAATCGCGAATTGACATTGTGTAGTCTTCAAGTTTAATATCAATGTTTTTCCCGCATCCCATTGCAAATTCATCAATAGAGTTGTCAATAACTTCCTTAATAAGTATGTATATCCCGTCATCACGCGATTTTCCGTCCCCGAGTTTGCCTATGTACATACCGGGACGCTTTCTTATATGTTCTTCCCATTCAAGGGTTTGGATGCTTTCTTCAGAATATTCTGCCACCATTTCTTCAAACTTTTCCATAATAGGCACAAAACTAAGCTTTTAAAATACACAAAATACAGTTGTGGACTTATAAATATTAACATTTTTAAGTTGATAATAATTGTTTTATTACGTCATGTTTTGACAGTTTGAATTTTTATTTGTTTTGTCGGATAAATAAAGCTTTCTTTTAATAATTCAGGCTAGTAAAAAATCATTACTTTTGGATCATGGAAATAATTTTTGAACAGATATTAATATTAATACTCATCTGTTTTGCTGGGATCATTGCATTCAGATTTAAAGCTGTTTCTGCAAGTCATGCCGAAGGACTGGTAAAAGTAATAATGAAAATAACTTTACCATTGTTGATTTTTACGAGTTTTGCCGGCACAAAACTAAATGACGAAATTCTTATAAATTTTCCGATAATTTTTGCTTCGGCGATTTTTAGTGTTAGTATTTTGTTTTTACTTAGTAAAATTAGTGCAAAAATCCTGAAACTTGACAGAGAAAATACCGCTTTGCACAATACTCACACTATGTTTGGAAATGTTGTGTTTTTAGGATTTCCGCTTTTGGACGCATTATATCCCGGAGGAGAAGGTCTTATTTATGCAACGATATTTCAGATAGGTAACGATGCTTTATTATGGACATGGGGCGTTTTTATTTTAAATAAAGCAGCAAAGCAGCAAAAAGAGTTTACTATAAAACATATAATAAATCCCGCTACTGTTGCATTTGTGATTGGAGCAGTTTTTATGATCTTTAAAATCAGGATACCTGAGCTGATATTTAAACCATTGTTTGGATTAGGACACACAACTATTTATCTGTCAATGATTTATGTTGGAATAGTTTTAGCACAAATTAAATTAAAACCACTAATACAAAACCTCAGATCCTATATTCTGAGTTTTAATAAGTTATTAGTTGCACCTATTATTTTAATGTTTGTTTTCATTCTATTGAAAAGTACGGGAATAAACATTTCTGATGTGGCAATAACTTGTGCCGTTTTACAAACTGCCATGCCTTGCATGGTAATAATTTCAATTCTTGCCGAAGACTTAGGTCTGAACTCCAAACAAGCCGTAGAAAATATTCTTGTAAGTTCGGTTCTGTCTATAATTACCCTTCCGGGGGTTTATTGGCTGGCGGAGATGATAATGTAGGATGTTGATTAAACAAAAGAGGAGATTTAAAAAAGTTAGTAATTGTTTAGGTAGTCTGTAAAAATCAGAATTAATTTTTTGCATTTGGTATTTTTGTAATCGGTAATCGGTAATCAGTGTGTTTGCAATGTCGCTATCGCTTTTTGGAATTCCACTTTTACTATAAAAAAGCATTATCTTAAGTTTACTGCTTTTTACTGATTACTGACTACAGCTTACAGCTTACAAAATTATACCAGAAACCTAAATAGTTACAAAAGTTATTACTTTTCCTCTAAGTCTTTGATTTCATTTTCATAATCGTATTGCAAATCTTCGTGCAACGATGCTATCGTCTTTTTTACGGCTACTAGTTGACGGTCGTAAATGTTTAGTAAAACTGTGTTTTTGCGAAAGTTAGGAAATGTTTGCTTAAGCTTGGAGCAGAAATACATCATGAGTTCTACTTCTGTTTCTTTCTTGCGCGAATAACGGATGTGTTTTTTTATATTACGAAGTATTTTCCTGACACTCTTTTTGGCAAGGTATGGTGTTTTACGGTTTATTAATTTGAAATCTTCGTCTATTTCGGTTTTTAAATCCTTTATATATGTCTGCTCGTCTGATTCCTCAAACAGCAGGTAAGACAATAGTTCCTTATTTTCTTTTTTGTATTTTGTGAGATCTAGACAAAGCTTAAGTAGCTCATCTGACGAACGATTTTTTAGTTCTTGCTTTAGCTGACTTATTGTTGCAGGTTTCATAAAAACAAATGTAGAAAACAAATGACAAATGACAAGCACCAAATAACAAATCCCAAAATTAGCAGAATCGATTGTGATTTATTATTATTTTTTGCCCACCCTGCCCCTTGCAAAGGGCGAGGAGGTTAAAAGTTTTATTTATTCTTTCAATAATCCTTTGCATTTTATTTGAATTGTTTTCTTAACAAATGTGATATCTGAGAGAATGTCTTTATTGCTAAATCTAATAACTTCGATTCCGAAACTATTCATAACATTAGTTCTATGTTCGTCGTATAATTTTGCAGATTCTTGATGATGTGTTGCTCCATCAATTTCAATGACTAATTTGATTTTATGACAATAAAAGTCAGCGATGTAATTACTAATCGGGTGTTGTCTTCGAAATTTTAATCCTAAAATAGCGTTTTCTCGGACTATTTCCCATACAATATTTTCAGGTTTAGTCATTCTTCTTCTTAGTTGCTTTGCTCTGTCCATTATTAATGAACTTGCCCCGTAGAACATTGTAACTTTATTTAATTCATTACTGTTTTGCATACGGGAAACATTTTTTACAAAATAAATATTTTGTTTTTATAATTGCAAAATGTTAGATATTCTATTGTTTTTCTTGCCAACCCTGCCCCTAAAAATCCCTAAAGGGAGCCAGCCCACTAGTGCTTCGTGTGTCGGATCCCTTTAGGGATGCAAGGGGTGTGATGGCCAAAATATCACTCTTTCACAAACTTCCCATACAAATTTGCTCCCCTTATTCTTACCAAATACATTCCCACTGGCAAATTTCCAATATCAATTTTATTGGTTCCAGCTTGTACTTTTTGTTGGTAAATTATGGCTCCGTTAGTGTTGTAAATTTCAAGAATATCGGTTTTTATATCTATTGGTAGCTCAAAACTAAACTCATCGTTTGCTGGGTTTGGATAAAAAGTCAGAAACTTAGGTTTTGTTCTGATGTGCTCAACATCACTGTTATCGAAAGTGTATTTTGAAACCGCTCTTTTTCCACAAAACCATATATTGTCGTTGGGATCCAGCGTAATTGAATATATTTCTTCTTCAAATCCTGTTGGGTACAGATATTCTGAAGAAAAATCATCAAATTTGAGTACTCCATTTATACAGCCTGCCCATTTTGTACCATTCTTATCAACTTTTATAGCATTGAACCTGCTAAAACCTGTTACAAAAGCTGAATCATTATGTAAGATACTGACTTCCTGATTATAAACTAGGGCAATGCCTCTAATTGTTGCTATCCAAACACTATCATTCTGAAAAGCGATGTCATTAACTGAGTTACTCATAAGTCCCGAATCTGTTGTAAATATAGTCCAATTTGTTCCATCGTATTTTAAAGCACCGAGAGTACTTGTTATCCATATTTCATTTTCATCACGTGGTACTATTTTTAAAAAACCACTGGTTGCAGCATTTGTCATGTCAATTTTCGACCATTCTGTGCCATCAAATTTGTATAGGTTTCTTTCTAATGTTTTTATCCATAGACAATTGTTGTATGATGCAATGCATTGAATCCCTGTAATGTCTTCACCGCAAAGTTGAAGAATCTGTTCTGCAGCTTGTTCTGCAGTTTGCTTAAACAATCCGGAAGATGTCCCGTACCATAAATCTCCATTAGTATCAGTACAAATAGATGTCGTTTTTTCTGAGCTGATATTATTAGCAGTAAAAGAGTTATTCCATGTTTCTCCATCGAAAAAAGACAGATAAGATTTGCCCAGCCATATTTTATCTTCATTAAATGCAATTTCACGAGGATAACCAATATGAGATTTCGGATACATCAATTCAAAACTGTCAGCAACTTGTTTTATGAGGCAACCGCCACGTATATCATCATAGTCAAAATAGCCGGCAAGCCAGATATGTTCGTCAGAGTCAGATTTAATGTCACTTATTATAACATCTTGTTCATTAAGAAAATCATTTTTAATCCAGCTAGTATCGTTCTGAATATAAATATCATTACTGGTACCCAGCCACATTCGGTTTTGGTTATCCTGAAATATAGCAGTAAATGATGTGTTGCCGAACACTGAATAGTTATCATGCACAGTCCATACGCCATTTTCAAAACTATTTATATGTCCAAAACACCCGCCAAACCAAACTCGATTTTGTCGGTCAACCAAAGATGAATGTTTGCAAGCAAGCG
>ENA-UOWO01004330-UOWO01004330.1-activated-sludge-metagenome-genome-assembly--contig:-NODE-4330-length-15738-cov-6.381368_pt1 | contig 15738 bp, 9 predicted proteins | sample MGYA00238148_ERZ761564 | MGnify/ENA primary metagenome ERZ761564 (study PRJEB28885, sample SAMN05720194) | activated sludge metagenome | isolation source: Anaerobic digester | place: USA...
CCTTCTTCTTTGTAAAGCTCTTCAACATCTGCGAAGCTAACTGCAACGCCGTCGGGATGCATTAGAAGCTGATTAGCCTCAAGGAACTGAGCAAATAACATTTTGTGCCAAGTCTCGTAGGCTAGCTCATAAGAAAGCTTGTTTATTTGTTGTCTGCCGGTGGGTTCCAATTTATCTCCCAGCAATCGGGCTTTACTCCTTAAAAGGTTACGTAAGATCCGTTGATCACTGTTCATGTGGGCAAATGGCTCTGGATGATCAACTGCCATAGCCTGGAGAGCATTATAAGCCCCTTTTTCGGCAGCTTTACGACCAAGCTTTACCGCAGTCTCAAGGATAGTACGTTGGTGTTGGGTGAGTACCGGCATATTATCTTAACATAATTGAGTTTGATTGTTTTAAAAGCTTTTCTAGCTCTTCCTTCAAATCGCTTACGTAGGCATCAATTTCTTCTTGGCTGGTAATTGTTTTGCGAGGGAGCTCATAGGTTTTGGATTCAGGTGCTGCAATCAGGACAGCCTCCTCGAGGGCAGATTGGAACTGGCCGGGAAGAGCTGCAATCTTCGTGTTCCAGGTAAAAAGGGAGGCGTAATTCAACTGATTTAATAGGGTAGTTGAATCCAATGACTTTATTTCAATCTTATGAATTAGCTGATGTTTAGCAAGGATGGTATGCTTTTGTTCTGGAGTCAATTTTTTGAAATAATCATGTGCCTGTAAACTACTCATAAGCTGACTGTAAAGGTCGAGATATTGTTGTTTTTTATTATTCAGTATCAACAATAGCTTTTCAGTTACAGTCTGGAGAATAGGTTGGATTTTATCAGGCTCATTTAATAATAGACGATTTTCTAGAATTGCCTCGGTTTCTGTTCTAATCTGTTCCAAGTCTGGTTCATCAGGCGCATGATTCAGAAGTTCCGTCAATTGATTCCATTGAGGCTCTCTTTTATTCACCAAATTAACTTTATCAGACCAATCCTTGATTTTTGTCTGAAGGTCAACTTTTTGCTGTAAAATTTCTAATATCCTTTCATTCCCCTCTTTACTTTCGATTTCACGAATGAAATTAATGTTAATAGGTTCAGGTCTTGGCGCATCTCCACTTACCTGACTAGCTAATAATTTAAGCTTGTTTAAGTATTCATTGGTGTATGGGAAAATCTCCTGATTTGGCGGACATGTGATCTGAGCATCCTGGAAGAGTTTACGAATGGCTATTTTATCTTTAGCTGACAATATATGCGCCTCCTTTTTGAATGTGGCCTGGTTAATCTTAACTACTTTTAAATCAGTTTCATTAGTTGAAATATGTTGCATGTTTTTCAACATAATGAGCATTGTGTCTATTGCATCTTGTGGCCATCCATAGGGTGATTTCATGAAATTATTGCGTATATCCCTACCTGTTTTTGAATTATTCCCAATAAAGCGTAGTAACTCCACTGAAACTGGATGACCCTCAACATCTCCATGGTAGTTTATGGCACCTAATGCATCAGGATTACCAGCTAATGCTCGTGTAAGAGTTTGACCCCAATTAGGATTGTCAGCTTTGTTCCTAAAGTCAGGGAATTGGCGATCAGCTATACTATTGAGGGCCTCCTGAATATTTTCTTTCAGTGTGCCAACCTGTACCGTGTTGCCACCAGCTAAAAGTATAGTGGTTTCCTCACATATTTTCTCAATTAGTTCAAGCATGGTAGTTTTAGCTTGAGACTGCCGTGTCTCCATGCTACGTTTCGCCTGTTCTCCCTCAGGTGTTGAAGGCAGTCCCTTGGCATTAATTGTTAACCCAGCAGCGAGGTACTTGATTATTTCAGCCTTCAATTCGGCATCCCTGAGCTTTTTAATAAAAGCATAGGCAAGAGGAGTGTTATTACCGGCAGCACGAATTTCATTTTCTATTGTGGTTTGACTTTCGTACCATCCGTCTCTTATCCAGAGGTTTAATTTATATTCGGTATTTGGTGTTGTCTCTTTGTCCCACAATTCAAACTCTCTTACTATACGAGAGTTGCCTTGAGTTATATTTATGCCTTTTGTTTTCTCTTTGATATGTGCAATTATTCTTTCTCGTCTTTGTTCTTGAATTTTGTCATCACCTGCACTATTTAACTTGATATATTGCTTTGTAAATTCCTGCTCCCATTCAGCACCTATTCTAGTTTGTAGTTTATACTCATCGTTAATTGGCATGAGAACCTTTTCTGCTACTAGTTTTGAGATCAAATCCTTCACTTTGGTTCTGAAGGTAGAAGAATTATTATTTAGGTCATCCACTAAAAGGTCAGCAATAGTATCTGTATTTGATTTTAGCTGTGTATTTGAAATACTTGCGGTCAAATGATCTAATAAGAATACGACACTCAATATTCGCCCTTCTAATTCCAGATCTCCTCCTTCAGCTTTTTTCCCCTGAATAAGATTGCTCGTTTCATTTAGTAGTAATCCAGCCTGGATCATATCGCCCCTTGTTTGGGTAAAAATAAAATCCGCTGGAATTATACATCCTAAGTCCTTTTCTGCAATAAATTTCAAACCATCGTCAATCAATCGAAGCTGATTTCGAAGTTGGCCCGATGTGCCGGCGACGTCAACTACTTGAAGAACATCATACCAGAATTTTCGCGTTGAAGGCATTAAAGGATAATCAGCAACAAGAGTACTTTTATCATCGTTTCGATAACCATATTTTGTGCCCTCTAGATTGCGTGAAATTTCGCCCAAACATATATCCAATTTCTGATTTAATGGTGATGTTGCTGTAGGTTTCTTATCAAGTATAGTTTTACGAATTACAGTCTGAATATCAGTATTTGTTAGCTGAATAGGCACTCTGAAGCGAGCCATAAGCTTATTTAAAATTGGAGTATCAGTCAATGCGTTCTGTCCGGTACCCACAAGTAAAAACTTACTATCAAACCTTGAACAAATATCCTCTGCAAGAAACTGAACATTATCAGCTAAGTCATAATCTTTACCAATGAATTGCTGGACTTCATCCAGTACAATGATTGTGCATGGAATCTTGTCGCCAAAACTTAAAGGAAGTATTTGTTCCTTAATAGTTTTTACAAAATCTTCTCTGCCTATTGAATCTACTCTTGGAAATTGAGCTTTGAATATTTCCTTGACTTTCATTTCATTCTCAGCCATATCTGGTATCAGCTGGAGGACTGACTTAGCTAAAACAGTAGAAACAAATAGGTTTTCAACTTCATTCATAAAGTTTTTTCCTGATGCCTCCACCAATGCTTTTAGATCATCATAAATTTTCTCTTGAGTTGCCCAATGAACGAATTTAAAATGATGGTATTGTGGTGGTAGACCTAAGTTATTCAGCAAAAGCTGAAGGAAAGAATACCGAATATCTTTTGATGGGAAATCTCTTAAAGTACCTGCAATTGAGAGCCTTCCATGTTTCTTTTGAATTATGTCTAACTCTGCAAAAAGATCCTTAATTTCTTGTGGTAAAGGTTTTATACTACGGGCTGTCATCCCATCAGGGAACTTAAAATCATTCCATAAGTAACTTGCCATTTTCACTAGATGTGATTTGCCACTGCCATAAAAACCGCTCACCCAAAATGCGGGCATATGTGTTTTGCCATCATTTTGTAGAGAATCGATATACGTTTCCAACATCTTTTTTAGTCCATTCAAATATTCACCTTCACAAACAAATGTCCTTAATTCGTACTTGGCAATTGATAAATCATTTGCATCTCCACTTTTTTCGTTAATAGCCCTTATTTTGGCAACACCTTCATTTTTAAGGTTCACCTGTACCGGATCCAGTGTAAATAACTCTTTATTCTTCATTTGGATTATTTTTATAATGTTATTGGTCTAGCAAGATAGTCCCATCCATCTCTTGCGTCTAGCAATCTATAATGATTTTGATCAAATTCGCCTGGGAAAAATATCAGCAACCGGCCCTGGAAATCCTTATCGCAACTCTTTAGCACCTCAGAGAATCTAACGAAGCCAAAAAGGGATGAGACATCTTTAATTGCAATGATAGTATCCTGGTCGTGGATTGTTTGATTTAATTCCCCTTTCAAAAACTGAATAGCATAGGAAATAAACTCAGCTTCTAATTGATCAACGATATATTCCGGATTATTGAAATAATCCTCCCTATATTCATGATTTGACATCCAAGAAGGGAAGCAGCTTTTTAAAGAAATGGTTTTCCATTTTTTCCCGGATTTTAAAGTTGCTGTCTCGAAATCCCCCAATCGAAAATCAATTTTTCGTTGCTCAGCTGGATCATATACCAGAAACCATATACGTTCTTGACCAGACAGTGCTGATGACCAAGGTTCATTCAGTACTTTTTCAAATGCTTCAAGTAACAAATCAATCCTTGTTGCCATCTATTCCAATTTTATTAATCAACTGCTTAAACTCAATTGCCGTTACACCACCCGCATATTGATATTGCATCAAATCGTTCCTGGAACATTCAATTGCCAGTTCCCTCAATCTCGTCTCAGGTAAACATAAAGCCTTCACCCCAGTGCTACTCCAAATGAAGTCACTTCGGTCACCTTTCAGATATCCAAGAAGAAAGGCGAGGCAGGCGATACGGAAATTTATTTCAGGCGTGACACGTATATTCTTCACTTTCCCTTCTATAAATCCAGCCTGTTTCCAGGAACTTGCAATATTCTGAGCCAAAGATTTTTTTGTATTCGGGGAATACTGATTGGGATGGCAGCTTTCAATATTGGATTCAAAAAGCTCAATAGCTGCTTTTTCTCCGACCATCGTTTTCTTCAAAACATCTATGCTTTCTGCAAGTAGATCATCATGGTTTATGGCATAAATGAAAGCCATCATCTGTCTTTCTCTTGGCTCGGAGATTTTCCAGAAATGAAAAAACGCTTCAAAAGGATGATAATTTTTATCAAATTTGTAAAGACTCTTCAAATATTTCTTAGTCTTTTCAACACCAGAATTTGATTTTTTACCCGTAACGTTATGTTCGAATGCTTCTTCAAAATCGCCAGTATCGATAGCATACGACATTACTTTATCCAATTCTGCAAACATTATTGTTCGGCTAGTATGGATAGTGTTAAGATTTTTCATTCCTAGGCTATTAGAGGGTTTTCGTTATTGCAGGGTGTAAGTTCTCGCCTATTACCCAAACATTTTTATGGCTTCAAGGTAACATAAGATTTGATGGGTTTCATTTATAAAACTAGGAATTTCAAGTTTAATTTTCCTCTTAAGATTATTATTCCTTATAAATTTAGTTTTCCTTGTCCTGTATACTCGGATCCACTTCAATTACTGTATCTGCTTTTACTACATAATAGACTGTTGTAGATACAGGTCCACAAGCCATCCCATGAAAAGTACATTCTAATACTTTCCAATTTGAATTTATGTAGTCTTCCAAGAATTTATCCACAATCTGCCAGGAGTCTAATTCTTCATACATGTCATCCCATTTTTCAAAGTATTTTTCCCAGGCAGCTTTAAGGTTAGCGTCTTTTATTTCTGGCTGATCTAATACTTCCCCATGCCAATAAGCTATGAATGCTTCTGCATTTTCGTTTATCTCATCGTAATCAGGTGCAAAAATTACTTCATTGGTTGAAGGACAGTACATTCTGTCTACTGACATTTCGGGTGAACACTGAATAATTTCCATGGATTCCAATCTTAGTTTATTAATTTAATTTCTTCTTGAAGCCTGCAAGTATTAACTCTATTATTGTGCCTTTTTCTTGCTGCTGCAATTGCATTTCAGGGTCCTCCAAAAATCTTAATATGAAATCATTCGTTTGGATCTCCGGAATAAATTCTCGAAAGAATCTGTCGCATTCTTCAATAAACAGATCAATATATTCTTCGACATGGTTTGATATGTAATCGAAATTGGTAAAATTGGCATGTTGAGGTATCAAAAGCAGCTTCTTGGGATTCTCATAATGTGGTCCAAATCCACTCCATCCGAATTTTGGATACATTGTCTTGCTCCTGAAGATATTATAGAGAGCCCGGAAATACGTGAACATGGTCAGATCAATAACCGTAATCGTGAACAAGCATATCAAGAAATACTCTAAGTCTTCCTTTGCAATGGGAGCGAGGTCTCTGTGTATGTTTTTCCATTCCGGGCCTCCGAAGTAGATTGTGTTTTTGTCAATTCGGAATAATTCAGTGTTTCCAATTATTACTTCATTAGGCCGGTTGAAATTCAGTTTTCCCAGGTCGTCCGGGAATTTGTTAATCAAATAATTCTTCATATTTACTGCTCAATTTATTAACTCAGATCTGGCATTTTCTAATATCATAAGGTAAGTTTATATAAATGCTTCTACCGTTTTAGAACTTCACTATACTTCCTGTGGGATATTGCCTCCAAGGGCTGAATCAATCTTTTCGATACCAGCGATTCCGGGGTTTTTGTAATAAATCCCCGTGCTTCTATTTTCTCTTGCTCCCCTCAGAAAAACATAAACGACCCCTCCAAAATGAGTATTAAAATCAAAATTGGCTATCTTTTTTTCCAGCCACCTTTTTAGGGCAACAGTATAAATCATGTACTGAAGGTGATAGTTACTTCCAATCATGGCAGCTTTCAGCCCGTCCGTTTCATAATTTTCTAAATCATTCCCCAAATGATTCGACTTCCAGTCAAGGATATAGTACTTCTCTTTATGCTCAAAAACCAGATCCACGTACCCGGTCATCAGTCCTTCGATGTCTGTCTCACCACCAAGTTTTGCATCATCTCCTAGGTAATCGTTAATTACCTGCTTGTTTACTCTGTCAACTGAGAAGCAGAATTCCAGCTCAGGGAGTTTCCTTTCATCATCAATGTCGCAAAGACGGAACCGTCCGTGTTGAGAATTGATTTCAGCTTTCATCACGTTGGTAACCATCTGATGAATTAGTTCAATATTGCCTGATATCTTCTTCTCATTATCCTTTTTCTTAATTACGTTCGGATAGTATTTTGACGCTTCATGGATTGTTTCAATCCAGGTATCCGGTTTGCTGAAATTGAGCCTCTCGAAGATACTGTGAAGCGCAGTACCGACATTTGCACCACGCCCAAGATCCTGAAAGATAAACTGATCATAATCCTCCGGATTGCCAAGCTCAGCCTTCTCGAAAGGAGCAGAGTGATGCGCCCTGCTTAATGCACTGTAGCTGTGAATGCCGAAGGTGTTTTTCAGAATGAGGCCGGCTGGCAAAGGCTTTGAACGGAACTCTGCAGTCCCCATCGTTTGTATATATTTTCTGTTCTGCCGGTTAATATCATTCTTGGTCCGATCAAGAATCTCGATCAGGTCAGAATTTCCCTTATATCTGTCGATAATGGCTGAGAGTGAAGAGGACGCGGGCTTTTCTGCGGTCCCCATTGGGACCAGCGAAATATAGCATTTATAAATAGCTCTTGTCAGAGCCACATAAACAAGCCTCCTGTTCTCCTGCTCTTTTTGCAGATTAAAAATCCTCCGGTCATCATCGCTAAGGTCAGGGTAATTTAAAGTGAAAAGATAATCGTTACCTTTCTTAAACTCATTGAGCTGACCTCTCTTTAAAAAGAAAGCTTTTGGGATCATTGAAAGACAGGGGGCAAAGACAATTTTATATTCGAGTCCCTTTGCCTTATGAATAGTGGATATCTGAACGGCATTTTCATCACTTTCAATCCGCTGCTCAAAATCATCATCGTCATTATCCATGCTTCTGTCCAGCCATGTCACCAGCTCTGAGGGTGTATATTTATTGGTTTTTTCGGCCGCATGCAGCAATTCAGCTATCTGATTGATATTTGTGAGAACCCTTTGGCCCGTAATATCTTTCATGCATCTGGTCCTGACACCGTAAATATCGAGGAATGACGAGATCATATTATAAATACCTTCCTCATTCAATGTCAGCCTGAGTCCGATAAAAAGCTCAATATGCTGCTCATCGTCAATTTTATTCAGGCTCAAAGTGTCAAATCCAAACCAGGTGGAGTTAAGGGCACGGTTGATGTCTCCCCGCGTCGGGGATAAGACTGCCACGATAAGAGTTCGGATCATGCCTGCCTCCTTCGATTTAAGTACTTTGGCGTTATCCCTTTTGACAGCGGGGATATTGAATTTTGCAAGTTCAGCCTTGATATTATCGCCCTCCCGGTTGTCTCTGACCAGGATTCCGATATCTCCGGGAGCAATTTTAGCTCCTTTAATTTTTACATTATCCGTCAGGAGCCTGTAGGCCTCTTCTGCTACCAGCCTGAAGTTCGTTTTCTCATCGTTCTCATCAAATCTCCAGACGGTTACCGGCAAGACCTTTTTGTCATTTTCGGACATTATTCCAAGGTTGGTTGCCCCCTGTTCCACTTTAAGGTACCTGATCTTTTCATCTTCAAACATGTTGAAATTACCACCCGGATCAAGAAGCACATTGAGAGCATCTATCATATCCTTCGTCGACCTGTAGTTTTTATTCATCGTATAGACAGACTCTCCAACATCAGTCTTTGCTTTTTTGTAAGTGTCGAGATCCGCGCTCCTCCAGCCGTAGATTGACTGTTTGGGATCACCTATATAGAAGATCACAGGCTTATCATCAGCATCGCCTGTCCCCTCAGTAAACACTTTCCTGAATATTTCATACTGATGCTTGTCGGTATCCTGAAACTCATCAATAAAAACAGCCTTGTACTCTCCGGCTAGTTTCCTTACAAAATCTTCATTTTCAAGGGCATTGTAAACAGTGCGTATCTGATCATCGTATGAGATAAGGCCTTTTTCCTGCTTAATCTTCTGGATGGTTGCACTTGCAGAATTTATAAATGTCGTGTAAAAAGCATGCCGGACCTGCTTATAAGCCTCACCTACTACCCTTCCGTATGGTTCATATAAAAATGCAAACTCTTCGGTGTATTTACCAGCCATGCAGCAATCCTGAATGAAGACCGGGAGAAACTGTTCAGGATTTTCCCTGTTTTTTGCAAGCCGCGCATTTGCTCTTATTCTTGTATTGGTGACGGAATTGAAATTCGTGTTGATTTGTTCTTTCAGGATTGTCAGCGCATCCTCATATCTCTTAACCGCAACATTCAGATCTTCATGTTGAGTAAGATCAATATCGAGAAATTTCTTCCCGGCAAGTGACTTACGGAGAATGTCAGACATCCTGTCAAATTTCAGGTATGAATTGATCTCCTGAAACCATTCGAAATTTTCTATTGTATTGACGACTTCCCTTCTGTAGACATTAACCAGTTCATGAAACAAAAATGTATCGTCACTCACGATTTCAAAGTCAAACGACTGATTCGTCTCGAAAGTGAATTCATTAATCGTTTTCTGGCAAAAGCTGTGAATAGTCATTACTGAAAGGTTGTCAAGGCTTTGAACTGCCTTCTTCAATCTCAGCAGCTTCTCCTCATTTGAATTATCCACTGCTTCCCTGATGGTTGCATCCTTGATATCTTCACCCCTTGCATATTTGTATGCCAGGCGTACGAACTTTCTTATTCGCGCCTCGAGTTCTGCAGCAGCAGCAACGGTGAAAGTAACCATCAGTATTTTATCAACAGGAATATTCCTGGCCAGAATGAGGCGCAGGACAAGTATCGCAACCGAGTATGTTTTTCCAGTGCCGGCGCTTGCCTCTACCAGTTTTGAACCTTCCAGGTCAATGGTACTGACATTAAAATTATTCTGAGTCTTCATTGTTTTCTGTTTAGAGGCCTAACAAATGGGCAATGGCTTTAAATTCAGCAAAATCACTCTCGTCAAAATTCTCATAATAACCCTCCTCGGAAAGGGTACGCAGGTATTTGTCTCCTTCGATCGGAGGTTTGATGTTCGGGTCGCCTTTAGCTTCCGATGAAATTGACTGGAGGATTGTTTCAATGCTTATCTGCCCGTCTTTAGGTGGCACCGTTGCATTCAGCGTAAATTTCAGCGGAGACATGGTACCTTTGCGGAAGTAGAAGAGCAGCCTGGTTATCTCTGATACAGCCTGTTCCGGATTCAAAACCTGCATGTTCTTTACTGCACCCGTCCTTTCAATCAGTGAGGAAGAGTTGATCTCTCCCTGGGCGGAAAGCAGCAAAGTTCTGAGATAAGCCCTTACCTGGTAGACAAGCCTTTCTGAAAAGGCATATGTAACCAACTCTCTTCCAAAAACACCTTCAATAGTGCCGGTAAACCTGACATTGTCAATATTCAGGTCGATTACAACATTTCTTTCATTCTTGCCTTTTGTCAGAGATCTGTATGTGTCTTTAAGGCAAGATATATCCGCCAGGATCTCCTCACTGCATAATCTTCCCAGGTTTTTAAGCGGAAGCTTGCCTTCCTTGACACATTTTGCAAAATAGGCCTCAAGATCATCATCCTCTGTATGAAGAAGATCTGTCTTAATCTGCCATTTCCCAAGATGTCCAAGTTCAAATAATTCAGTTTCCGGAAGTGTCTGGTCGTCCTCGTTATGGTCTACCCCCAGAACGTTGTTGAAATACCATTCTGCGGGGTGTTCAAAAAACTTTACGAAGGAATATACAGGTATCTCATCAAGGGCCTTAGGATCAGTATCTTTTGGATTGAAGACAGCTGGTTTCCCTCCGTAAAGAAAAGTAAATAATCTCCCGTCTTCCGTATTATTGTACCGTGAACTGAAGCCGTGCAATGGATGCTTTCGAAGGATTGTTTCAGAACCCAGGTATTCGAGAAGTTCATCAACTGCAATTGACGGCGGGATCTCCGTGTTATCCTTTACATTTTGACCGATATAGCTAAGGTAAAGATTCTCACGTGCAGACATAATTGTGTCAAGGAAAAGGTACTTGTCTGTCTCCTTCTTATTTCTGTCTCCCTCCTGATATTCCTCCCCCAGGAGGTCAAAGCCCATGAACCTGTCTTTCCTGGGGAAGGCATCATTGTCCAGCCCAAGGAAGCAGATCACTTTAAATGGAATTCCTCTTACCGGAACAGGAGAAGTAACCGTAACATTTCCGGTATTGAGTTTCATCTCGCCTGATTCCATGAAGAGTTTGGAATTAAGTTCGTCGAGAAAAATTGGAAAGGAAACTTCCTTATCATGATCAATGGCATCGATATAGGATAATGCCCTGCATACTGCTGAGAACTCAGCCCGGTCATCCTTGTTAAAATCGTCATGATAAACCATCTTGTCAACAACTTCTTCAAGGAGAAACCTCTTCCAGTCAGCCATGGTCCGGTTTTTGCTCTTTTCTTCAATTACATATTCAAGCAATCCTACAAATGCTTTCAGCCTGAAAAGATCATAGCTTGCCGACGCCTCAGCGTCTTTGTACGGATAGAGCGTGAGACCGTCACTGGTTGGAAATTCTTCGTCGGTATGAATGGCATAGCCGAGCAGTATTTTTTCAAGTCCGTATTTCCAGCTCACATACCTAGTATCGTCCTCAACCCTATTTTCGCGTCCGAATCTGATATTGGCCATTCTTACAACAGAACGTATATAATCGCAATCGTTCACCATGAAGCGCTGCCTTATCCGTTTCTGTTCAAGGAGGCTAACAACCTTTTCGGAAGTCAGGTCTTCTTCAGTAAACCTCATTATCTGCTCAATTGCAGATACCATCGAGTCCTCACTGTTATTTGCCGCACCTGATACCTGAAAGGGTATCTTTACCGGGGCATTTCTGAAGACGGCTTTTATGAAGGGTGAATATTTATTTATATCAGTCGTAATTACCAGAACATCCCCAGGCTTTAATTTCCGGTTCTTGTCAAAGAGATCAATCAAATAATTACAGAGGCACTCCACCTCTCTCACAGGGGTGTAACATGAATTGATCTGAACCGATCCGTCATCAGTGAATTTCAGGTCATTTTCATTATTCACGATTTGATTCTGAATCCTGGCAAGAGAACTGTCTCCATCATTATCCTGTCCTGAATACTCAAATTCCCCGAATTCATTTTTTACAAGTTTTTCCAGTTCTTCTGCCTTGGCCCCAAAACTTGTAAGAAGTTCGTTCCTGAATGGCTTCCGGTCTGTTGGCAGGCACAGATACAAATCAACTGTCGTACAATGTGTAAGGGCTCTGAAAAAGCCAAGATGGAATTTTGTAAATATTGTGATTCCAAACAGTGAAATGCGAGGGTAGGTTTTACTGATGAGCTCTTTATTCTTTTTCAGCAGATCGATCAGTTTATCCCGTATTCTTTTTCTGGATTCAGTTTCGAGGTTTATCCAGAGCCATTGTTGCCATCTTTCAGCTGCCGGGGCTTCAGACGATAACTGTCCGGTTTCCCAGAGTTCAACCATTTCGGACCTGTAAAGCTGGTACTGGTCAAACAGGTCGGCTATCCTTCCGGAGAGCTGGATCCTTCTCAGATCGCTTCCTTGATAGTATCCGGATACCTCTGGGAATTCATCAATGAATTCCTTTGATCCCAGCAACCTGTATACTTTGAATCTTATTATATCCCTGTTATTCTTCAGTTTATCACCTGAAAGGAGATGGTACAGTTCACTCAGCAGTGCATCCTGGTTAATAAAAGCCGTATTCGCAATTATGCCGTTGGTCTTTGCCAGTTCTGTTTTCACCCAAGCGGTCATGCCGGCCGACTGGGTGACTATTACCTCCCTCGCAAAGATATTTCCGCCGGTCTGACCGGTGTTCTCTGCCAGCTTGCTGCAGAGAAACTCAAGATGGTTGGAGCTGTAGATCATTTCATTTGTTATTTTTCATTATTAAGCCGGTCTTCCAGTCCCGATGCGCGTGATACTGTTCTTCCCGAACATTTTAAGAGCGTTTCTTCTGTTGTTTGAATAAGCGCTCTGTTTATGGCACGGGTAACGCCCGTGTAGAGAAGTTCACGCGTTAAAAGCTTTTCTCCCTGTCTATCAGGCAGCAGTACAACTACGTTTTCAAATTCCGATCCCTGGCTCTTGTGTATTGTCATGGCAAATACGGTTTCGTAATTGTTCAGATACCCTGCCTGGATCTCCCTGATCTTTCCGTCCGTAGTCTCGAAGTGAGCAAAAAGTGCTTTTCCGTCTTGTGTCTCTTTTTCACGAATTATCCCTACATCACCGTTAAAGACCTGAAGATTATAATCGTTCCTGGTAATTATTACCGGCTGATTCTGATAAAAGCTTTCCGACTTGGGGTGGAATCCTTTTATCTTCCCTGCAAGAAAATTCTGAATTTTTTTGTTGTATTCGGATACACTGTGATCATTCTCCCGGGTGACACATAAAAAGCGGACAATATTCAGCTTTCTGAGCGCCTCATCAATTCTTTCCTCCAGGATGTAGTCTTTGTACTTTATGGCGTATTCTTCGAACAGATCATCCGAAAATAACGTATCAACGGTTATCTGTTCATCCCCGTCATATGCCCCGATATCTCTAAAGGTGCCCCCGATTATCTGTTTACTGAATTTACCGATGCCTTTGTCAGCATCGAACCTGTGGCTGATCGTTTTCAGTTCAACCTTGCCTTTGAGCAGCTCTGAATCACGAGCACGGCAAATATCTCCGAAAACTGATCCCGCCTCGACAGAGGCCAGCTGGTCCTTGTCTCCGAGGAGGTAAAGCATTGCCTTTTCATCGACTGCATTCAGAAGCTTGGCCATCATTGCTCCGTCAATCATGGAACATTCATCAACAATGACAACATCAAATGGCAGCCTGTTGGTTTCGTTGTACCTAAAGAATACGCTGTCGGGTTTGGATTCCAAAAGCCTATGTAATGTCTGAGCCTTCAATCCGGTCAGTGTTTCTTTAATATTCTCCTTTACATTGTTTTTGGGATCATTGGCAAATTTTTTAATGGACTCGTTCATTCTGACTGCTGCTTTCCCTGTCGGAGCCGCCAATGCAACTTTCAGAGCAGGGTTCCCTTCAAACAGCCTTACAAGGGTAACTGATACACTGTAAGTTTTTCCGGTACCGGGTCCTCCGGTTACAATATGGAAGTTATTGCCGAGTCTCCGGATGTTCTCAATGATATCCGTTTCGTATCTGAAATACCGGTGAAGGTAGGCTTTACCACTGTGTACTATAAAAGGTTTCAGCCCTGATGTGTCATGGGTAACCCAGACTCCTTCCTCAATCTGACGCCTGAAGTTGTTTTCATCTTTGAAGAATGGGTTTGTCGAGGCTAAATCTGCAGTATTCAGGTAATTGTCAATATCAAGGCACATATTTCCTTCACCCAGCCTGGATGACACTGCATATGCCAGGGCTTCACAGCCAGTGAAATATTCAGCAAAAACTTTATGTACGTCAACTTGTTCTGCCATATTAGAGATCTATTAGTATGTTAACAAAATACTCAGCATGTACTGATAAGGGATAATACTTCGGGCCTGCTTCTTCCGGGTTCCTGCCACCAGTAGTGTTGAAGTAGACCGCTATCCCTAATTCCCACTCTTCTGCCCGGAGATTTTCCAGGGATCTCCATTAGTAATATCGTCATCGGATTCATTTCCCTCTTCTCCGAAGAGATCATCAATCAACTCTTCATCCATGCCCAAAATCCTGGCCACATCATGGTTTGTAATCGGTCCGGGGTTCTCCTTATGCCTGGCAACGAATTCTGACCTGGCTTTCATGCTTCTGGCTTCAATTGCGGCAAACTCTTCCGCCGTTAGTTCCATTTTTTTCATGACGTCTTTTGCTTAGTGTTCCAAAATCCGGATTTCAGGTTTCCAGGCCTTACTGACCTGCACAACTATGCCGGCACCAAATCCATCATTTCTTCTGTTATATAACGCTTGAATTTCCTAAAATTATCTCAAATCACTTTCCATTGTTCCCCGTTTTATCAACATACAGAATAACATATTGCTCCTAAATGTCAATTACCGTATAATGTGTCCAGTCAGCGCTCTTTGAAAAGTCGGTTTCATTTGCCGCACTTATCATAACGTAATGCCATGTCTCTTCATATGACGACCGTTGGTAATTCCTTCTTGGGATTCATAGAGTAATGACTGAGCTTCATTGTTTCAAATGTGCCGCATGGTTTCCGATATTTTTTATTGCATGGTAGCACCCGTTCACCACCTCAGCCATCTTGCCGAAGTCGAGTTTTTCGATAGTATCGCCTTCTTTATGGTAGTTTTTATTCCGGAGCATGGCGGTGTCATTTATCATCACCGTGTTGAAGCCGTAGTTCCAGTAATTCAGATGGTCAGAGAGCTCCAGCAGACTGTTAAGCCTGGGGTCGGTCACCGTGAAGGCCGGCACACTGCATTTCTCTCTTATCAAATCGGTGACAGTCTCAGCAAACCTTTTCTGATGGCTGCGGCCTGCAACTATGATGAAGTTCCCGGTGTCAGGAAAAATCTTCCGTAAATCCTTCAGCGGTATGTCCTGCGAACCGGGTTCGTCAGAGAAGCAGCCTATCATATCAAGACAGATCATGCCCATGATGTCATTTCTAAAGGGCAGGAGGGACCTGGCATGCACCGCGCTTCCCATATCCGGTGTCCTGAAGTATGGCGGCTCCTCGAGGCAGAAGGCAACGAAATCAATTCTGTAGTCCAAAACAGGTTTCTGTGCGTCGAGAAGCCTGGCGCACTCGAGCAGTCCTGCCACTGCACTGGCGTTGTCGTCGGCTCCGGGCGTCCCGTTGCAGACATCATAATGCGCTCCGACTATCAGCCTCTTCTTCTTGCCGGTATTGAATGAGGCGATGACATTCCTGTATTCTCGGCCCTCAACCGTGAAATACTGGCTCTCAACCGTACATTCCAG
>ENA-UOWO01004334-UOWO01004334.1-activated-sludge-metagenome-genome-assembly--contig:-NODE-4334-length-15731-cov-8.638109_pt1 | contig 15731 bp, 10 predicted proteins | sample MGYA00238148_ERZ761564 | MGnify/ENA primary metagenome ERZ761564 (study PRJEB28885, sample SAMN05720194) | activated sludge metagenome | isolation source: Anaerobic digester | place: USA...
TTAGCAGTTAGCTATACCAAAGAGGTTGTTTTTATTAAAGTTTTTTCTTAACTTTTTGTTCTTTTTATTTTGAAATCGAACGGGTTAGGTTTTAACCTGTTTTTCCTACTTTAATGTTTTTTGTGAGGTTAAAAAATGAAAAAGTTTCTGTTACTTACGCTGTTGTTCCTTTTGGTTTCCTGTGATTCAGGAGCATCAAAAATAATCAACAAGGACAACGATGATGAGAGTTCAAACGACAGTGATGTTGTTGTTGCTTGCACAGAAGGTAAGACAAAATGTGTTGACAATACTGTTTTCAAGTGTGAAAGCGAAGAGTGGGTGGAATGGGAGGACTGTTCTGTCCAGGGTCTGGTTTGTGCCGTGAAAGCAGGTGCAGCGCAATGTCTCACTGATGGCGGTGATACTGGAAATACAGGGAATACAGGTAATTCAGGAAATAGTGGTGATTCCGGAGACAGCGGTGATTCCGGAGACAGCGGTGATTCAGGCAACACCGGTAACACTGGAAATACCGGAGACACAGGAAATAGTGGTGATTCTGGAGACAGTGGTGATTCAGGAAATAGCGGGAATTCCGGAGACAGTGGTGATTCAGGAGATACCGGAGACACAGGAAATACCGGCGATACAGGAAACTCCGGGAATACTGGTGATTCAGGCGACAGTGGTAACTCTGGTGACAGCGGCAACTCTGGAAACACCGGTAATTCCGGTGACAGCGGTTCAGGATGTATTGCTTATGTTGATACTAGATGCAACGCTGATGACAATGTGGAAACATGCAATGCAGGTGGTGACGGCTGGGTTCTGACAAGTGTATGCAACGATGACTGTCTAAACGGAAAATGTATCGTTAATCCAAGTTGCACGCCGAATGAGAGAAGATGTGTAAATAAAACAGCACAGAAATGTAATGCCGACGGACTGGCATGGATAGTTACTGATGTCTGCAAATATGGTTGTGAAGCAGGAGAATGTACTGGAGTCTGCGATACAGGTGAAAAAAGATGTAATATAAGCGGTAATGCGGAAACATGTGATTCAGAAGGGAACTGGGATGTTACCGGAGCATGTACCTCAACAACTCCTTGCATTGATGAGATAGGTGAATGTGCGATCGAATCGTTAAGTCTCGTCGGCAAGACCATAACAATGGGCGGACTTTATTATTATTACGGAAATGTATCTCTAACCGCATCCACGACAATAACAGTTGATCCTTCGATTGGTTGGCTTGAGATTCACGCCGGCGGCAACATAACAATTGATGCAACATCAGGAATTTATGCCGATGTTTTAAAGTGCGGACCTTCAGATGGGGGAAGCGCATCAGGTTACAATTATGGCGGCGGTGGCGGTGGCGGACATAAAGACGCAGGAGGAAATTCAAAAAAATATACCTCATCAACAATAAATGTTAGCGGTGGAGCTGCTGTCGAGAGTCTTAGCATTTTAAAATATAAAACAGGATCATGCGGAGGTTCCAATGTCTATAATTCCGCTGGAGGCAAAGGCGGCGGAGCAATTATCCTTTATGGGGCCAACATAACAGTCGAAGGCACTCTTTCTGCCAAAGGTGGTAACGGAATAAGTGAATATTACGGTGGTTCCGGTGGCGGATCAGGCGGCTCTATTACTCTTTTTGGCGGAATGGTCGATCTGAAATCAAGTGCAGATCTCAATGTCGATGGTGGAACCGGCGGAACAAGCGGTTACAGCTCAAATTATCACGGAGGAGCAGGAAGCAAAGGGATGATCAAGATCCTTTCCGGACAGAAATCAGCAGGGATAATAGATCCTTTGGCAAAAGTAGGGTCTTACAATGTTGCGACTGTTGCGCCACCTGATAAAATGTCTTCAACAACTCACCCGGATCAGACAAAATGGTACAATGACGGATTCAGCAACATCCTTTTCAGTTGGAACAGACCTACATATCTTGCGGTAGACGCCTATTTTTATAAGATCAACGCAAATTCCGTTTTTGTCCCAAAAAGCGGAGACGGAACATACATAGAAGACAATGCTGTAAACATCGAAACCGGCTGGATTAACGGTACAAATTATTTTCACCTGACAACCAACGATATTGATGCAGTATCAGGAACTGTTTCAAATTCATTTGTTGTTAATGTCAATAACACCCCTCCGACCATAACATCTTCGTCTCACTCCAATACAAACACATTCTACGATGTTTCAACTGTTGCACTCAACTGGACCGATCCGACAGGTAAAGAGGGGAGTTTCCCGGCCTACAGATACATCTGGGACAGATATGCTCAAACAACACCTTCTTCGACAACCGGAGTTCTGACAGACAAGAAGGATCTTACAAGAACAGGAGTTCCTGCCGGTATCTGGTATCTCCATGTGATCAGTGTTGACTCAATGGGATATCCGACAAAAACAGCCCGTCACTTCAAAGTGAATGTCGGTCTTCAGCCCGGTAAAGGAAATATTGCAGGGTATGTAAAGGTTAATGGAACAAATACCGAAATTCAAGGCGCTACGGTAAAAGTTAATGACGGTATCTGGAATGCGACAACAGCTTCCAACGGTTCATACTCCATTGGTGAAAGCACTGTTTATTCAAATACAGTTTATTCATGGCCTAAATGGGAAGTTTCAGCAGAGGCACCGGGATACAAAAGATCTGTCCAGTCAATTGATGTCGCTGTCGGTGAAACAACACCTTTGAACTTTTTTCTTGATCCTGAATAATGATCTTTCATAGATTCTCAAAAAAATGCATTTAAGAGGTGGAAAAATTATTATCGCGAAGATAATTCAATAAATTCAATCATATACATTTGTTTCAATGATGGACAAAATTTCTTGACATTGTTTTTAAAATAAAATAGTCTTCGCCGAGAGTTTTTGGTGGATTAACAATTCTTTTTTAGGTAAGGAGCTATGAAACACAGCAGATTATCCATTTTTACAATTGTTTTTTTTGTTTTTCTTTCTTTTTCCCTTCTGGGAGATGATCTTTTTGATCTCGACGGCGGAAGCGGAGGTGAAGCACCGGCTGAAGAAACAAAGCCGGCTGAAGAAACAGGTGCTCCGGAACAAGGAGCAGAGACAAAGGACACTCCTAAGACGGCACAGCTTGAAATAGGTACTGCCGCGGCTGATTCAGGAGCAGAAAAAGAGCTCAGAGACCTGAATATCGAAAAGAAAAAGAAAATCAAGGTTGTTCAAAAGAAGGATTTCCACAAAGACGGTCGTTTTGAAATGGGAATAGACCTTGGATTTGTTAATGGCGATTGGGAGGATGTTCTTGTCGTCGGTGCAAGAATGGCCTATCACATCAATGAATATCTTGCCGTTCAGGGTCGTTTTCTCTATGGTGCCGTTTCGTGGGAGAATGAAACACTTAAACAGGCTGATGAAGCAGATGCATATGTTGCAAAAAGCAATATGGTCATGGCTGGTGGACTCGGTGTGGTTTTCACCCCTTTCTACGGCAAGCTCAGTCTTTTCGGTGACATGATCCCGAAGTACGACATAAATATTACTGCCGGTGGATATTACTATCAGACAAAATCTGAAGATAAGAATAACAGTGTTAAGCCGCTCACGAACCACAACGGTGCTTTCGAGATAGGATTCGCTCCGAGAATATTCCTTGGAAAGAATGCAAGCTTGAGCTTTAACTGTGACTGGTTTATGATGAAGGACAAACGCCCGAAACAGTATGGCGGCCACTCTTCATACCTTAAAACAGACTTTATGTTTACGGTTAATGTAAGTATGTTTCTTCCCTTTGCTAAGTAGTGGGGTGTCTTAAAATGAAGAAAACAATAATCCTTATTTCGATCACGCTATCATTGCTGTTGGTCGCATCATGTGCGGCTCAGCTTACGGTTCGTGAAAAGGAAATGAAAAAATATGAAAAGATCGACCCTAAACTTGTCGAAGGTATGCCGGAAGCTATCGTAAAGGTGGTCAAGGCATATAACGACGAGGATTATTTTACTTCAGCGGTCGGTTTTTACGCGATAATGAAGAACAAAGAGTGGGACAGACTTCACGAAACGGCTAGATACTATTATGCTGAATCACTTTTCAGAATGGGTCTATATCAGGCATCGGAATATCAGCTTGCAGAAATACTGTTTGAAGGCCCTGATTCACATTATTTCATTTCAAGTCTTTTGAAACTTCTTGCTGTTACCTATGAAACGCAGGATGAAAGAGTTCTGTTCGCGGTTCTTTCAAATGTTGATTACTCAGTTCTTCCTAAAAAGTTTGCCAATGAGTTGACATATTATCTTGGAAAGATCAGCTTCTATAACGGACAGGATGATCAGGCCATAAAGATGTTCAGCGGTGTGAAAGATTACAGTTCTTTCTATCCGAAAGCCAAATATTTCCTCGGCGTTATTCAGGTTCGTCAGCAGATGTATGCAGAGGCAATGAAAAGTTTTACAGAGATCAAACAGATGCCGGATGACAAATACCTCGGCGGAGATATTAAAAAGCTTAAAGGTATGGCAGAGCTTGCGCTCGGTGAGCTTTATTATGCTGCTGCATGGCAGGCACAAAACAAGCTTGCAATGTTCAATGTCGCACTTAATTATTTCTCAAATGTCGGAAGAGACAACGCCCAGTGGTTCGAATCTCTTTTTGCAAGGACATGGGCTTCTTTGATGATAGGAAGATTTGATTCAACTCTTGGAACTGTTGTGACTTTGAGGTCTCCTTTCTTCACAGACATATATTTCCCGGAAGTTAACATTGTTGAAGCGGTTACATATTACAACCTCTGCCAGTATGACGAGGTGAACAATGTCATTGACTACTTTTTCGGTGTTTATCCCGATTACTCTCAAAAGATGACCTCATGGCTTGAGAATGTTTCAACTAAAACAGGACTCGACATTTATAAAGAACTCCTGAAAATGTATCGTGATGCTCAGGAAGGCAAAAAGACAGAGCTTCCCGAAGCAGTGTTGAAAAACATACTCACAGAGTCACTTTTCCAGAGAAAATATTCACACATTAAAGAAATTGAAAGGGAATTGAGTATAATTGAAAATTCTCCTGAAGCATTTAAAAAGAGCGTAATTGCCGAAGATGTTACTAAAAAAATGATGTACCAGCTAACGACGCTTAGAAACGAATCGGGAATATGGCTTGTACAGAGAGTTCAAAACCTCAATGGCGAGCTTGCACAACTTATTGCCGACATGAGAGCTATCCGTTTTGAAATGACAGATAGCCAGAAAGCGGCTCTGGAAAAGGAAGAGCTCCATGGGAAAGATATTAAGGAAGATGAAGGTCAGAAACAACAGTCCGGAATGAATCCTTCTGTTCCTGACGGCTATTATTATTTCCCGTTTGACGGAGAATACTGGGAAGATGAACTTGGTTATTATTTCTTCAACATTGAAAATTTGTGTAAAGAATAGAATGTTAACTTCAAATAGAGGATCCAACAGATGTTAAAGAGTAAATCATTGCGCGCCTTACTGGTGATCTTTTTGATTTTAGCTTTTTCAACGAGTGTTTTTGCTCAAAGGAAAAAAAGGGATTCTGATACTACTACAGGTCCTGCAAAAACCAAAATTGAAACAGCTGAAGTTAAAACTGACAGTAAGTCAATGGAAAAAAGAGATGAAGCTATAAAACAGCTTAATGAACTTATAAAAGACTACCCTGAAGGACCTAGAAAAGCTGAAGTTTATAGAAGACTTGCTGAACTTTACTGGGAAAAGGCGAGGGGAATAAAAGCTGTCATTATGGACGAGCATAATAAAAAGATTGATAAATATTATGAAATGAATGACCCGAACGCTCCGATGCCCGAACTTGATCTTGCCGCTTCATGGGAATGGAACAACAAGGCGATTGATGTTTGTGATTATGTTATAAAAAAATATCCTGATTTCCAAAATATTGATGAAGTTTATTTCTTTATTGCTTCTAACTTGATGGAAGTCGGTCAGCCCTTAAGAGCAATAAGGTATTACACACTTGTTGTTGAAAAATATACCAAATCAAAGTTCGTACCCGATGCCTATTTTGAAATGGGAGAATATTTTTTCAATAACAACAATGTATTCAAAGCGATTCCCAGCTATAAAGCGATCATTGACAAATTTCCCGAAAATAAGTTTTATGGTTTTGCTCTCTACAAATATGCATGGTGCATGTATAATGTCGGAGAATACGAGCAGTCAGTAAAACTTTTTCAGCAGGTTGTTATTAATGCTGAGAAAATTAAAGACATTGCGTTGAAAGAAGATGCTCTGAACGATATGGTTGCTCCTTATGCTGAATCAGGAACGGTTGATGATGCCGAAAAATACTTTAAGACCATTGTAAAAGAACAGAAATATTTCATTGCGGTTTTAAAAAGACTGGCTGATATCTATTTTGATCAGGATAGATCGGCTGAAGCCATAAAAATTTACAAGAAACTGCAGCAGGAAGCTCCAGCAAGGCCTGAAGGTCCTTTATGGCAGAAACAAATCGTTGAATGCTATAAAAAACTTAATAACAAGGAGCTTGTAAGAGAAGAAATCATTAACCTTGTTAAAAAATATGCTGACAAGGATGCTGCATGGGTAAAAGCGAATGCAAAGGATGAGACAACTCTTGAAAGTGCCCGCCAAACAGCAGAAGCCGCACTAAGAATTCTTACCGTTGATTACCATAACGAAGCAAGAAAGACAAAAGGTGAAGAGACATGGAAGATCGTCGGCGAACTTTATCCGACATACCTGAAATATTTTCCAAAATCTGAAGCATCTTATGATATGCGTTTCAATTACGCTGAGTTTTTATATGATCATAAAAAATATTCAGAAGCCGGTGATCAGTATCAGACAGTGGCTGAAATGAATCCCAAAGGTCATCACTTTGAAGATGCTTCTTACGGTGCAGTAAGCTGTTTCGGGGCGTTGCTTGAAGCTGAACATAAAAAAGCACAGAACGAAGCTAAGAACCGAGTGGCTGAAGCAAAAAAACAGGGTGCGGGAGCAATTCAGGCAAATATGGTTAAGACCGCAGATGATAAAGATGCCGGAAAGAAGGATGAAGTTGCTGCTGAATTCAAACCAAAACCTATACCAGAGCTTCATCAGAAATACATAAACGCATGCGATACATATATAAAAAACATACCTAGATCAAAATATCTGGTTGATATCATTTATCAGCAGGCAATTACATATTATGCTTTCAACCATTTTGATAAAGCGGTTCCTGTTTTTGAGATGATAGTTCAGAAATATCCAAGACATGATCTTGCTGTTTATTCTGCCGACCTTATCATGGACTCGTTGAATATGTCTAAAGATTGGGAATTGATTAACAACAAGTCAAGAGAGTTCTTGAGAAATTCAGCCCTGCTTTCGGGAAGGAACAGACTTAAAACGGACCTTGATAATTTCAAGGAAATGGCGACTTTCTATTCTGCAGACATTCCTCATAAAAATGGAAAGAGTCTTGAATCTGCTGATAGATATATGGCTTTTGCCACAGAATTCCCGAAATCAAAATTTAATGATGTCGCACTTTATAATGCGGTTGTATATTATCAGAAAGGCGGAGACCTTTATAAATCAATAAGGGTTCAGGAGCAGTTCTTGAGAGAAAGTGACGATCTTTATAAAAAATCGAATCTTAAAGACAAGGTAATGTTCGGTCTGGCTAAGAACTATGAAGCGATTGCTTATTATGATAAAGCTGCCCAGCTTTATATCGAGTTCGTAGAAAAATCTCCGACAAGCAAAGACGCTGGGGATGCTGTTTACAATGCGGCAGTTCTTTTTGAAAGTATAGGGGAAACAGAAAAGGCAATTGACAACTACCGTCTTTTTGTTGATAAATATGCAAAGACGGATAAAGAAAAATTCCAGATTGCTCTTCAGTACGGTTATATATGGATGAGAAAAGGAAAAACATTCTATGATAGAGCAGATAAGGGTTTCGACCGTTTTCTTACTGATCATCTTGATATTGATGGAGTTAAAGATTATTACTACATAGATGAAGCATGCAAGAAAAAACCTGTTTCTGAAGTGAATAAGATTAAAGTTGAAAAGGGTGACCCAAACACGATTCTTGCTCTTTATGGCGCTAAAAAGAAAATGGCAAGAGAAATGGGTAACACAAAGGAATTCTATAAAAATGTAGACAAAGTTCTCCAGATATTCAGAGGAGGAGAGTTTAAAGAAAAAGAAGACCTTAATGAAATATCTAGAGACATTATCGCAGAAGCTCTTCTTGAAGAAATTCTGCCGGAATTTAATGAATATATGGCTTTGAAGTTTGATAATATTAAAGTCGCTCCCAAACATAAAGGATATGAGATACTGCAGTATGGTTTTGATGTTGAAGACGGCAAGGTGATGCATCATGGAGATGGGGATGTAAGTCAGCTCGCACCATCTGATATTGCAAATCTTAAAGCAGCTGCCAAAATAAAGGATGATTTCAATAAAGAGTCTCAGGAGAAAATGACAAAGAAAATTGAACTCACAATTTCTCTTGCAGATAAATATGCTCAAATAATTGAAATTGCAAAATCTCCCCGTTTCACACCGGCATCTCTTTTTTACATTGGAAAGATTTATAAAGATCTTACTGATCAGATGTTTAACGCTCCTCTTGCACCGTGGCTTAGTGAAGCGCAGATAGCTGAGTATAAGAATTTCCTTGATGAAAAGGCGTTCGGTGCACAGAAAAACGCAGTTGCTTTCTTTGAAAGTGCCATGAAAAAAGGATATGAAACATCTGTTTATAATGATTGGGTTTCAAAGGCAAAATATGAGTTGAGATTCTTCCAGGAAGTGACGGGTGGAAAATATTATGATGAGAATGAAATTGTTCCGACTCCTAATATGGTTGAAACTTCTTCATTGATAGGAAAGATAGACATCGATTTTAAATTTCCCAAAATTACTGATGAAGAAAGAAAGGAATTGAAAAAGATGTTAAATAAACCTAAAACAGCAACGACGCAAAGTAGTGCTGTTGCGGCACCTGCTGCTGAAACCGTAACTCCGGCAGAACCAACAAATGAGAAGCAGGGAGAATAAGTCATGAAAAAGATAATACTGTTAATAACAATAATCGTTTCTCTGGTTTTTGTTTCATGTGCTTCTGCACCTGATAAAAAAGAAGAAGTAAAGGATGATAAAAAGGTAATAGTTGTAACGCAGGAGCCAAAAGAACCTGAAGACTGGGCAAAATACTATACTCAAAAAGGTATGGAAGCCCTTGAATTGAAAGATGGTAAAGCAGATTTTGATAAAGCTGTCGAATACTTTGAGCTTGCTACAACGGCATATCCTTCGGCACCGATAGTTCATTACAATCTGGGTTTGGTTTATCAAAGAAAAGGCGACGACCAGAATGCGGTAAAGCACTACAACAAAGCTCTTGAGCTGGATGCAAAATATTCCATGCCGATCATTAATAAAGCTGCAATTTATGCAAACAAGTTGGAATACAACAGAGCTATTGATGTATGTGAGAAGTTTCTTGAAGAAAACGACAAAGACAAAGGTGTTTTGTCAGCTGTAGCCGGATTTTATCTTCTCAAAGGTGACTATTCCAACGCCATACAATCGGTAAGAAAGATACTTATTCAGGATCAGGCCAATGTAGATGCTTTAAAAAATCTCGGTATATTTTATTTTAAGAAAAACGACATGGGTTTGGCATCAATGGTAACAACAAACTCCTATAATCTGAAACCTGATGATCCTGGTATTGCAAACAACAGGGGCGTTTTGTATTCAACACAGAAAGATGATTCTCTTGCGATGTTATATTTTTCTAAGGCGATCAGCAATGATCCAAAGAACAAAAGTGCCAATTTTAATGTTGGCTCTATAGCAATGAAATATGGTGATGCTGAAACGGCATATGAAAGATTTGCGATGGTTCTTTCTCAGGATCCGGACAATCTTCTTGCAAGAATAGGTCTTGCAATATCACTAAGAGGTCTTGGCCGTTTTGAGGATTCTGAAAGAGAATATATGGCAGTTTTGCAGAAGGATCCGAACAATGCACTTGCCACATTCAATTTAGCGGTTCTTCACTATGATCACATGAACAAGAAGGTTGAGGCAAAAAGAAATTTCAGGAAGTATTTGTCTTTGGCCGAAAGCGTTTCTGATGATCACATTGTTCACCAATACCTTAAAGATGCTGTGAACATAAGACCTGTCGAGAAAACGGAAGGACAATAGAAGTAAAATTTGATATTTTTGCGGTTATATGTATAGAGTGATGCGTGTTGGTTAATAAATGAGGAGGTCGCCGAAATGAAGAAAATGGTGATTATGTTTGTTCTGTTGCTCGCATTCGGTATTGTCTGGGCGCAGGATCAGGATACGGATGAACAGGGACGACTTATTAAGTACCGAGAAAAAACAGTTATAGATTTTGAAGATGTAATGCTTGAGGGTCAGATAAAAAAGCCATCAGGGCAGTTTTTAATTGACAGGTCCAAAACAAAGTTCAATTCTTTGATTAATCTGAAAAAAGATTTTAACAAAGAGTTGGTAAGGTCGGTTGACCTTTTAAATTGAGTGCTATGTTTGTGTTAATAATTTAATAATGAGGCCGGAGCCATGCCTGAGAAATCAAAGTTGAGAAAAAGACTACTTTACGATCTTACGCCTATTCCGGAGGTCCCGGTAAACAAAAATGTTACCGGAAAACTGGAACCAGAGATCAGAGTTGTTTATGACAAAAGAATCCTTCTGGATTTGCAGAAGATTAAAAAGAGTTTTAAAGTTGGATCTGAAAATGTTGCCGACTGTGTTGTTGATGAAACCTATGTTCCTGAACAGGCATATGAATTTGCTACTGTTTCTGGAACTCAGTTTAGTATCAATCTAAAGGAAAACTTGAAAGGAGTAATTTACAAAGGTGACGAAAAAACAGATCTGACTGAATATGTTGCTAAAAAAGGCAATACAGTTGATATTGATGAATCAACTCTTTTGATAGTTGAATTCGGCAAGATAAGTATCTGTGCGATGAAATCTCAGCTGGAGCCATTTAAATCCGGTGGGTTTTTGAAGCAGTTTGATGCTGTGCTTGGAATTATTATGCTTCTATCTTTCCTGATCGGTGGGTTTATTGTTAACATGATAATTGAAACCCCTCCCATAGAGGTTGACATTTTTGAACTTGACAATAGATTTGCAAAACTCATTGTGGGTGAAGAGCAGGATGTAAAAGTTGAGGAACTTGAGGAAGAAAAGAAAGTAAAACTTGAAAAACCGAAAGAAGGTCTTGTAGAAGCAAGTCAGCAAAGAAAGTCTTTGGGTGAAGAAGGCCGTGTTGGCGATAAGAAGAGCAGAGTCGCAAACGCTCAGGGATCTGCTAGACGTGGTCTTGATGCAAAAGTTGCTCAAAGTTCAGGTATTATGGGTGCGTTGTCATCCGGTGCCGCAAACTTTGACCGAGTTTTTGGTGGTGGTGGTCTTGGTGCCGGTATGGAAAAAACTCTTGGATCAGTTACGGGTCTTGCAGGTGTTGATCAGTTTGGTTCAGGTGGTTTGGGAACAAGAGGTTTCGGTACAGGTGGCGGTGGTAATGCTCTCGGCATCGGTGGTTTAGGAACAAGAGGTCGTGGGGGCGGCGGTGGTGGAAAATATGGTATGGCTGCCGGACAGATTGGCAGAAAAGGCCGCTCAGATATTACAGCAGGTGGAGGTCAGGCCGTTATTATGGGAGCTCTTGACCGCTCTGTTATTGATGCATATATAAAGAGAAATCTAGCTAAGATAAGATGGTGCTATGAAAAAGAACTTAACAAAGATCCGAAGCTTTTTGGAAGAATTGTTATAAATTTCATTATTTCCGGCACAGGTACTGTAAGTAGTTCAAAAGTCAACAGAACAACTATGGGTAACCAGAATGTTGAAAGCTGTGTTGCAGATCAGATAAAGAAAATTCGCTTCCCTGCACCTAAAGGCGGCGGAATAGTCATTGTAAATTATCCGTTTGTGTTTAAACACTCTGAAGGGTAGGAGAGAAAAATGAAGAAACTGTTAGTAATTGCTGCAATACTCTTACTAAGCTGTTCCATTTTTGCTGAGTCAGCTGAAGAGACAGGAGATGTTTCCGGAAATGACCTTAATCCGGTCATCAGAGGATTTAATTTCCAGGTTTCAGGCGGTATACTCGCATATGTTGGTAAAGCCGGTGGTGAAAACGCAGGCAGTCCACTTGGTACAGCTTTTAAATTCAACATTGGATATGACATCCCAATAAAAAATGTAGTTAACATTGGTGTTGCTGCTTCTATTGGTATGTTACAATTCAACACAAATCCCAACGACATCGGTCTGGGCACAAAGTATAACAAATCTCCGTGGGTTGAGGATTACAGTCCTCTTACCGCAGGTCTTGAGATTGAAGTTGCATGGATGATAACTCAAAGATGGGAGCTGGGGCTTCTGATTAATTTTGATTACTATGCACTTGCAGAGACATATAAAGCTGGACAAGCAGGTAATAAAAGCAAGATCAACGACGGCAATATAGCAGTCGGCGGCGGACTTCTTTTCGAATATTATACATACTCCAGACACTTTTCATTAGGTTTATCTGCTGAATTCAATTATGTTGTAGATTTTGACGGAATGAATATTATTGTCACGCCTTTTATGAAATATTCGTTCTAACTTTCCGTGAACATATCTGTTACGCAAATAATTTCATCTTCTCCGATAGGAATTTTTGATAGCGGTGTTGGAGGTCTTACTGTATTTAAAGAAGTTAGAAGGGCTCTGCCATTAGAAGACATTGTTTATCTTGGCGACACAGCAAGGGTTCCATATGGAACAAAATCTGTAGATGTTGTCAAAAAATATTCGAAACAAAATGTCGAGTTTCTTCTTTCAATGGGCGTTAAGACAATAGTTGTTGCATGCAATACAGCATCCGCGGCATCGATAACATATCTTAATGATATTTTTCGAGATGTTTATATAATCGGGGTTATAGATCCTGTTGTTGAACACATAAAAAACAATCTTTCAATTAAAAAAGTAGGTGTAATCGGTACCGCAACTACCATCGAATCCAATGCTTACCAGAATGCTATAAGAAAATATATTCCCGATGTAAAAATATTCTCTAAAGCATGTCCGTTATTTGTGCCTTTGGTGGAGGAAGGCCTTTTTGAGGATAAAATCACAGAAATCGCTATAGATATGTATCTGTCTGCTATGAAGAATGAAAATATTGATGCCATAATTTTAGGATGTACTCATTATCCGATGCTGAAATTAGCAATAGAGAGATATTTTGAGAAAAGAGTGAAGGTGCTGGATACCGCTTTACATACAGCACTCACCCTTAAAGATGAATTAACTAACAAGAACCTTTTAAATTTAAGCGGGCTGGGGAAAGAAAGGTTTTATGTTACTGATTCAATCACTACTTTTAAGAAAACAGCAGAAATGTTTCTTGGTTTTAATATCAATGATATTTCACACATATAAAAATTGCTATTTATATTTAAATTGTATATATTCTTTGCAGAATTTTATGGGAGTTCAAAAATGAAAGCAGTTTGTTTAATTTCACTTCTTTTTTTGCTTGCATTTCCAAATGTTTCTGCAACAGAAAATGATTCGGAAAATACCATAAATAACACTATACCGGAAACAAAAAAAGATGAAAGCATTGAAATCACAGAAACTTCAAGCATGGAAGATAAAAAGGAAGCGGACGAGAATACTGTGGAAAATGAACAGGGTTATAATCTTAAACTTAGAACGCTGGAAGAAAAGATAAATTCTCTGAAGGATAGAATTTTCAGGTCAAAACAGAGACTTGCAATTTTACAGGAAACAGTTTTGAGCGGAACAATTGCCGGCGCAAGAGCGACGATAACTCATAAAAATGAAGTAGGCAATGCATTCAAGCTTGTTTCTGCAATATACTATCTTGATGATGCACCAGTTTTTAGAAAGATAGATGTCCCTGAAGAGCTAAAAAAGGAGGAGATTGTTGTTTTTGACGGTTCTGTCGTTCCCGGTCCTCACCATATATCTGTTTTTTATGTTTTTGCCGGCAAAGGATACGGACTTTTTTCATATATGAAAGGATACACTTTTAAAATGAAGGCAGGACATTCTTTCCATGTTGAAGAAGGGAATCTGGTAGAAGTTACTATTGCACCAAAAGACAAGGGTGCTTCGTATAAGCTTGATAACAGACTTTTTACATCATTCAATATATCAAAAAAGATGTTTGAAGAAAAAGAATCTCAGAGGGAAGAAAAAGAGCAGGAAAATTGAAGAGCGAAAAGATATCATGAAAAAAGCTATTTTGTTTGTATATATAGTTCTTGTTTTTCTGAGGATCAGTGGAGATCAACCGAATGAAACATCTGTAAGTATAGATCAGAAACTTGATTCAATTGCAAAAGAGCTTGAAGAAATAGAAAGCGAGTGTGCCGGGGCAAAGGCGAAGTATCTTAATCCTCTTATGTTGAACAGGGATTATAAAGAGCCGGTCTTAAATAAAATGAAAAAAGCCGATTTTTATTTTGATAAAGAAGACTACATTTCTTCAGGCAGCATATACTATTCGATAGTTATTTCACAGGAATCTAAAGACCAGATATGGGAAGATGCTGTGTACAAACTTGCAGAATCACTCTTTAGAAATCGAAACTATATTTCATCTGCAAGATATTTTGAAATGCTTGTTACTGATGTCAAAAACAGCAAGTACAAAATAGAAAGCTTGAAAAGACTTATTTCGGCAAGTTATCATCTGGGGGACTATTCTGTAGCCAAAAAATATTATACAGAATTTGTTGAGATAGGATATGACATGTCAAAAGATCAGGATTTGATATACTTCCTTGCGAAAAGCCTTTTTTATGACAATCAGGTTGATGAGGCAACTACAGTTTTTTCAACAGTCAGTGTTGAAGGGGCATACTATCCTCAAAGCCAGTATTTCTTAGGAGTTATAAAACTTAGAAAAGGGTTGTTGCAGGAAGCTTTATCATATTTTGAGAAAGTTGCTGAAATTACTCAAGGAAGCAAATATTATAAATTTGAAAGGGTTTTTGACTTGTCTGTTATTGCTGCTGCAAGGACAGCATTCGAACTGGGAGATCTTGTAAAATCTGTAAAGTATTATGTCATGCTTGATAAAAGGTCGGAACATTTTGCAGAAGCATATTATGAATTATGCTGGACATACATTAAGAAAGAAGAATACGTCAGAGCAATAGATGCTCTTAGACTTATAAAATATATTGCTCCGGATTCAATAGTTGCACCAAAAGCCGAAATACTTGAAGGATCGCTTCTCATAAAATTGAGAAGATATGGCGAAGCAATGGTAATTTTTGACCAGGTTGTTAAAAAATATAGCACAATAAGAGACGAACTGAACACAATTGACAACAAGTCATTCCTTTTGAATGCAAAATCAGGGAAGCTTTCCAAAACACTTTCGCCTTATTCACCTGTAGTGAGATCACTCCTTAAAGACAACAAGAAATTTAGTAGTGCAATGAAACTTAGCGACGATATTTCTGAGCTGGAAGCGGAAATTAACAGGGTGAACCAGCTCGAAAGCAAGATCGGCTCAATCGTTGATAATAAAAATGCGGCATCATTGTTTCCTCCATTAAAAGAAGGATCGAGTTCTGCGTTGTTCCTTCAGAGCAGGATAGCATCTATAAGAAATGAACTTATTGAGTTGAGAAAAACTGTTATATG
>ENA-UOWO01004335-UOWO01004335.1-activated-sludge-metagenome-genome-assembly--contig:-NODE-4335-length-15729-cov-17.249841_pt1 | contig 15729 bp, 12 predicted proteins | sample MGYA00238148_ERZ761564 | MGnify/ENA primary metagenome ERZ761564 (study PRJEB28885, sample SAMN05720194) | activated sludge metagenome | isolation source: Anaerobic digester | place: USA...
GCGAGGCGGTCTTCAACCTGAATGGCGTACCGACTTGGCCGGACAATGTGATCCCTCAATAGATAATAAGATATTCACACTTTTTCGGGAATCCCCTCGGTATTGCGAGGGGTTCCCGTAATTCTATCTTCTAAGAGAGCAACTGGGGGAGATGCCTGATGAAAAGACTATTCATAGGTATTGTGTTCGTTTCTCTTTTGTTTGTACGGTGTTCGATTATCAATCTCAAACCGGTAGAAACGGTACGGTATCCCGGCTCCTTTGGTTACCTGAGTCCGCTGAACGGAGCTTCCGAAGTACCTATAAACGGATTGCTTGCCTGGGACCCGAGTGAATACGCTTCCAAATACTATGTGTTTATCGATACACAACCGCCTTCTTCGTCAAAACGGGAGCGTTCGCTTTACGCCACGTCCTATTGCTTTCGACAGTTATCCCTTCAACCCGCTACCACGTATTATTGGTATGTTGTCGCAGAGAACGAAAGAGGGACGCGGATAGGCGGGAATACGGCTTACCTGTCTTTTACGACGAAACAGGCTCCGGTCACCGTTCCAGTTCCCTCGGGTTTCAGCACGATTTACCCTGAGAATGACTCGGTGAACCACGATATTTCTGTGTATTTGGCGTGGGAAGAGAGCGAGGGCGCCGTTGGCTATGAGGTTTTCTGGGGAAAGACGGAAGAGATGGCTTATACGTTGGATGCCGGCTCCGAACGCTGTGTGGCATTAAGCGCTCTTGAATACGACAGCGTGTATCATTGGAGTGTTTACGCGTACAACGAACACGGACGTACCGGCGCAAACCATGGACTTTCCAACACTTTTAGAACGAAGGAGAGAGTGGGCGAGCCTCCCTCCGATTTTTCCAAATCTTATCCGATGTTCCGGCAGGAAGGCGTTCCGAAGTCCGTTGAATTGTCCTGGACAAACAGTCCCGGCGCGACGCACTATCTGCTTTACCTTTCCACATCAGTAGACTTGTCTCAAAGGACGGAGTTTACCGTCAATACGAATTCTTTACAGCTGACAGACGCCTTGGAGAGTGAAACACGCTATTATTGGCAGGTTGTCGCACGAAACGACTGGGGGGAAAAGATTTCCGATTCCGGGAATGCCTATTGGTTTGTTACCGAATCGGATGTACCCGATCCCATACCTGCGCCTGAGCCGTTTCAAATGTTAGCGCCATCACAGGGAGCGGTGGGTACCCTGTTGAATACTTCACTGACCTGGGAGGAAAGCGAAGGAGCTTTAGCCTATGATGTTTATCTGCAGGAATCCCTACCGCTGGAGAATCCGGTAGCGAGGGTATCGGGTACTGTGTTTATGCCTTCGGCGCTCTTAAAGTACAGCACCCGGTATTTTTGGAACGTGAAAGCGCTGAACGGCGGTGGAGAGACCTGGAGCGCCGGTATCCCCGGGATGTTTACCACTGAAAGTAAACCTGAAACACCCACCTTGCCCGGAGAGTTCGGGTATGTTTATCCCTTTAAGGACCAAACCAGCGTACCAAGAGTGATGGAGCTGATTTGGGAGGAAAGCGCCCGCGCCGGGAAGTATAAAGTGTACTTCGGAACCGAACCCCAACCTCCGTTCCTGGCTGAGGTAAGCCTTTGCAGTTTCAATCCGGGTGTTTTAGAGGCGAACACGGTTTATTACTGGTATGTGGAAGCGCTGAACGCTTACGGGTCGACAGTGATCAAAGACGGTATCAGCAGTTTCACGACAACGGGGTTTGCGCCTACGGCGATTCCGGAAGTGGCGGGAACCTGGACGTTGAAAGCCGATATAACCGGGATTGTGAATAAAGCTTACAGTTGCGAGATTGAAATCACTCAAAACGAATCCGAGCTTACCACGCGATTACCTATAGAGGGATTGGTTATCGATTGTCAGGGGACGATAAATTCCGAAGGGGTCATCTGGTTTTCCGGACGGCAACCCGGCGGTTCCATCAGCGGCGAGTTCTTAGGAAGATTGGCAGATGTGAACGACCCTGTCGCAATCGAGAATGGGACTCTGAAGTTATATTACGGGGTTCTCGCGGTGGGTTCGGGAACGTGGGAAGCTGAAAAAAAATAAACGAACGCGCAAGACGCGCGAGAGTCAACCGAAAAGGAGCCAGTTTGTTTCATGACATATCAAAGCGGGAAAGATGCCGGTAAGATTTGTTTGCTTATATTCGGGTTATTGATATGTGAAATCTTTTTCCCAAACTGCGATTTGCCGACGTTATTGGGGGATTTCGATCAAAACGGGATTGTGAATCTCCTTGATTTCTCTTTGTTTGTCAACCATTATGGGTACGAAGAAGCGGAGCCGATGTATGATGCGCGCTACGATATTTATCCCGCTTCGGATACTTTCACCGGGATTTGGTCAGGAATTTTCGATTGCGCGCTTCCGGACGGTCGCGTGAACCTCTTGGATTTTTCGTTGTTCGTAAAGAATTACGGAAAGGAGCTCCCCGTTAACCCGTATCCGGGTATTCAAGGGACATGGGCCGTAACGGCAGTTTTAAGCGGTATTGTATCAGGTTCTTACGCCCAAAATATACTCATTCACCAACAAGAAAATAGCGTATTTTTCGATTTAACCATCGAGTCTTATTCTTTTGCTTGTTCCGGTACAATCGATCAAATGGGTCGCATTGATCTGCAAGGAGCGCAAAACGGAGGTTCGATTACCGTATTCATTTCCGGCACGTTAACGGATATACAAAATCCGGTTGCGTTTACGGGCGTGCTTTACGCGTATTATGCGTCATCGCTGATAGCCACCGGTAATCTTGTCGGAACAAAAATCGAATGAATCATCATGAGCGGGTAGGTCACGGAGGTGTTTTTGTTGAAAAAAGCAAGACTTTTAGGATTCATTATCATTGTGTGTATGCTTCTCGTTATCACGGGGTGTATTAATATCGAAAAAAAACCTGTGATTCCTTCGAAGGGCGAACTCAGTTACGCTGTTATCGGGAACAATATTTCGTTTTTCAGTAAAATCGAAATTCGGGGGATGCAAGTAAAAATATACGCGGATAGTGGTTTGGAAAACATCGCAACGAATCCGCAATTGTTAGCGGTTAAGCAGGACATTGCCGGTGGTATCTTACTTGCTTTCGCGGGAAAACCTCAGCGCATCTCTGAAGATACGTGGCTATTTACTATTAATAACGCAAAATCGATCCTGATTACAAACATCGAAATTACGTTGCCGGCGCAAGAAAACTCCGGAATGCGCGAAACGGAGCTTCCTCAATTGTTAGGGGACTTCGACGGTAACCATTCCGTATCCGATAATGATTTTACTTTGTTCAAGACACATTATGATAGCGTTTTAGGAAATGCCGCTTATTCGGTCGCTTTCGATATTAGTCCCGCGGAAAAAGGTTCTTCGCCTTGGCATGAAATCTATTGCTATGCCGATTCAGATGGAAAAATCGATTTAGAGGATTTGCTGATTCTTGGCTATAATTGGGGGAAGGCGAGGCCCATCCAACCTCCCACGGCGCCTACGAACCCAAAACCGGAAAACAACGCGGAAGGGGTTGAGCCCGAGTTATTCTTGGAATGGGCCCCTTCGATAGACCCGCTTGGTGCGCCGGTCGTTTATCATGTATCCTTGGGATTAATACCGACGAATCTTAACCGAATCGCTTCTTCCGTAACCGCTACGGGAACGGCTGTTCCCGAACCACTGCAAAACGAAACAGATTATTATTGGCGAGTTGAAGCGGTGAATACGCGTGGCGAGAGCGTTTTAAGCGCTATCTGGAAATTTTCGGTGGCGGAAGGCGCCCCGCCCGATAAGCCGATATTACTTACGCCTGAAAACGGCGAAAATGGGGTGGACCTCGATACACTATTCACATGGTCTTCGGCAGCCGAGGAAGCCTTATCCGTTCGGACAGGGGATTTGTATTATGATCTTTACCTGGGTACACTGGCGGAACCTTCTACGGTCGTAAGAAGCAATTTGCAAACAACCGCAGCGACTCTATCTGATTTATTGGCCTATGAGACAACCTATTTTTGGAAAGTAGCAGCGAAACCCTCTGCTCGCTCGATCGCTGTGAGCGATATCTTCTCTTTCACGACCAAGAGCAAAGAGGAGTCCTTACCCGGGGATTTTGAGAAGTTAACCCCCTTAAACGGAATGACGAACGTGGATCTTGATGAACCCCTAACGTGGTCGGAGAGCGAAAACGCGGATTATTACGATGTCTATTTCGGTATCGGAGCGACGCAGACAGTGGTCGCTTCGACGACGGATATGGAGTATGCTCCGGAACTTGAAGAAGAGACGGTGTATTCCTGGCAGATTGTCGCCGTTAATCGCCATGGAAGCCGGGTTTCAAATCAAAGCCAGAATGTCTGGAGTTTCTCGACCGGTTCATCTACCCCGATAGAAACTGCCGTTCTTACTTTCGAAGGCGATGATTCCGTTTTAGAAGAAGAAGAGATTGTCGTGTCGATAAAGGTCGATAACCTGGCTCAGTTTTATGCGGCGGCAATAGGTGTGGGGTATAATGAGACAAAATTAGAGTTTGTACGTTGGGAAAGCTTAACCGGAAACGGCACCGTTACCGCGAGCGAGGGGCGTGTGTCCTGGCTTACTTTTTCCGCAACACCGATCGTGATACCAGAAGACGGGATCGTGGGCGAAGTCACGTTCAAGGCTCTGGTGAATTCCGGTACGACTGTGATTTCTTTCTCAGACAGTACAAGCTTTTTAGGCGCGGGTACGGTCGTAATACCCGTTGACCAAAGCGATACGAAAGAAATCGAGTTTCTACCAGCACCCAATGGCGTGCCTAAGTTTATATTTTCATCGCAATCTTCGGTTCAAAACGGAAAGGATATCCTAATAACGATTGGCTTACAAAACCTTGATCGTTTTTTTGGGATGGATGCGCAGGTATTCTTCGATACCTCGAAATTTGAAGTCGAAGGGTGGGAACCTCTTATTACCGGCGGATCGGGCCTTTACAATCTGCAAGCCGGGGGCGTATTGCTGACGTTACTCGGATTTTCCGTTTTGGAAATCCCTCAGGATAGCTTAATCGGGATTTTGACACTGACCGCTAAAGTAGGAGCGGGCAGCGATACCCTTTCCTTCGGTAACGGAACGGCGATTATCGACGAAAATTTCGATACGATTCCGGATATCGACCTCACTCATACGAAAGTCATCAGTTTTCTACCGTGACGGTATAGTATTAAAGCGCTGATATGCCATATCTCGATTCATAGGGTATCAGCGCTTTAAGTTTTATTGATCGGCATAAGGATATGTTAAGCTAACTGGCTATTGATCAAAATCCGTTCGGACAGTTGTTTTAGGAGTTCGAAAATGTTTTTTGAGGTAAGTAACTCGTATCGACAAAAGCTTTATAGAAGCGGGAGAGGACGAGTGGATAGAAATCATCGCGAAGAATATTTATCACGTTTTTTTGAATCCTTCGATCAACAGCAAAAAAGTTCCGAAGTGATTCGGGAAGCGGAAAAAAACTTTTTAGAGTTGCTTTCGTATAATAAAGAAGAACCATTCCCACTCGAGGTCTTTCGCACCATAACTTCAACCTTGAGAAAGTGGAATGCGTTTTCAGCAAGTTTCGCTATTTGCGAAAACGCATTATCGTGGCTGATTCATAAAGGAAAAGAGAATTCTTCGCATTATTTGTTTGTCCTTAACGAACGAGGCGAAGCGGAATTCCTGTCGGGGAATCTGGATAAAGCGGAGAAAACCTTTCGCTCCGTACTTAAAAAACGGATAGCATTAACCGATTGTAGTCCGGAAGATTTGTCGGAAAGTTTTAATAATTTGGCGATGACGCACAAGACCGGAGGCAAGTACCGGTTAGCCGAAAAGTATTATAAAAAAGCGCTGTCTATTCGAGATAAAAAAAAAGACGATAATCCCCTGTTATATGCCCAGTCTATCGCTAATCTCGCTTTGCTTTACCGGATACTGGGCGCTTACGAAAAAGCGGAACCTTATTATTTGTCCGCGCTGGAAATCCGTAGAAAGCGATTGTCTCCAACGCATCCTGAAATAGCCCAGACAATGAATAGTTTGGGAGTTTTGTACCTCTATATGGGGCAATATCTGAAAGCGGAAAAGTACTTTAAGAGTATAGCGGATCAATATCGCTCCCAAGAAGAGAAAGATTCCATCGGTTTCGCGCAGGTTCAAAATAACTTCGCCGGTTTCTACTATCAATTAGGCAAATACTCTGATGCAGAGAGATTGTATGCCTCATCATTCGATAAGTGTTCTCGGCTGCTTGGAAACAAACATTATTTCACTGTACATACAGCCATCAATAAAGCGAAAGCCGCTTTTCGATTAGGGGAAACAGAACGCGCGCTTCTGGTTCTTCAGGAATATCTTCCGGTATGCGAACAGTTGTTTCCGCCAGGCCACGTTTTAAGAATAACCGCGGAATCCCTCTATGGTTCAGCGCTGTATCAGACCGGCGACTACTCTGCGGCGGAAACCTGCCTTTCTTCTTCGTTACAAAACGCGGAAACCTCATTGGGCCCGTATCATCCACTTACCTGCGAAATACTGCTGCAAAGAGGGATACTGGATACGGTAACGGGGCGAAGGGATCAGGCGTTGACGCATCTGTACGAAAGCTGCCGGAGACAGACGGGAATGATAACACGAATCGCCAAAGCTTTCCCGGAGCAGTATATCGTTCAGTACATGAAAACATTGAACGAATCGAACGCGATATTCCTGTCCTTTGTACAACGCTTTTATCCGACAGACCAAAACGCGCTGGAAAAAGCGCTGGAAATCATCATGCGCCGGAAAGCGGTGAGCTACGAGTCGTCGTTAATGCAACAGCAAACTCTGTATGAGAAACAGGGCGCTAAAACAAAGGCATTGCTCCGGAAGCTCACAAAAGCGCGTATGGAACTGGCGCGCCGGGTCATCGGGGAATGGGAGCAGAAGGAATCGAGCGAAATGTTCTTCGCGAGAGTGCGGGAATTGGAGAAGCAATGCGAAGAACTGGAATCGGAACTGGCGCGCAACCTGCCGCAGGCTGGAGCGATACTGACGCTGGAAAAAGCGTCGCGAACGGCGATCCAATCACGGCTCAAAAACGAAGAAACGCTGGTGGACTTTGTCCGGTATCCGCAGTATGAGTTTGGAGACAGAGGGGTCATAAAAGGCGAAGAGGTGTACGCGGGATTGATGGTATGGAAAGGTGGCCCATTATGTCTGGCGCCACTCGGAAACGCGCGGGAGATGGATCAGGAGATCGAGGCGTTCCGGAAGGCGATCCAGCCTGGGGACGGGAACCGAGGCCTGTTGGATGATGAAGAGGAGGAAGAATCCACAGAAATAACGGTACGGCGAGCCTTGAAGCGGTCGTACGCCCGTTTGTTCGAACCATTGAGAAAGCGAAGATTCGGGAAACGCGAACCGGATTTCGTACCGGAATGGATATTCGCGCCGGAAGGCCAAATCAACCTGGTTCCCTTTGAAGCGCTGATAACGCCGAGCGGACGCTTCTCGGTGGAAGAAAATCGGATACGGTATATCACGACCGCGCGGGAACTTTTGTGGCAGGAGGAGGTACGGCCCGTACAGCAGAAAAGCGCGGTGCTGTTCGCGAATCCCGCCTTCCTAATCCCTACCGCTTCTCCATCCTCCGTTACGGGTGAAAAGAACCTGTACCTCCGCTCGCTCCGGGACTCTTTAAGCGCGTTCGAACCCTTACCGGGAACGGAACAGGAAGCGAAAGCGATCAGCGAATTGTTCACGGAAAAGGGATTGTCAGCCGACACCTATACAGGCAGGGAAGCGTCGAAAAAGAATTTCGTCAAAACGCAGCAACCGTACCTGCTGCATATAGCGACTCACGGATTTTTTATGGGCGAGCGGCAAACGGGAGAGTTGTCGAACACCATTCCTTCCTCTTTCCGTTCGGGCATTGTCTTAAGCGGTGTCAACAACTATCTTCAGGGCACTATCCCGTCGAAAGCGATGCAAACCCCGATATTAACGTCATTCGATATCTTCGGAATGAACCTGAACGGGACGGAATTGGTGACGCTTTCCGCCTGCGAAACAGGATTAGGTCTGATAGAAAACGGCGAAGGGGTGATGGGGTTAAGAAGGTCCTTTTTAACAGCCGGTGCGAAAACGGTTATTTCGAGTCTTTGGAAGGTTCCGGACGACGCGACGAAAACGCTGATGGCTCTGTTCTACAAAAACCTGCTGGAAGGCCGTCAAAAAAGCGAAGCGCTGCGAGAAGCGCAATTGGCTCTGATCGCCCAATACAAAAGAAGCGACGGCTTCGCCTTCCCCTGGCTTTGGGCGGGGTTTATTTGCCTGGGCGCGGATAATCCGATCGCTTCGTTTGCCTAACGACTGCCTGAAGCGAGTAATCGTCTACTACTTCGAAGACCCAGGTAACCGCTTCCGATAAGGCTCCCTCATTATCTTCCGCCACGATCTTGAAGGTATGCTTTCCGAAAGAAAGATTGTCCCATTTGTACTTAGTGGTTGATCCGGAGAGAGAACGGTAAGGAGCACTATCTTTTTTATAGTAGTAGGTTTTAACCGTTCCGTCCGGATCGTATCCCTCCCATTGAAAGGTAGCCGCTGCGACTTCGTAATGAACAGTAATGATTCCTCCCTGGAAGGAACCGGGTTTTTTCCTGACGATAGGGGCAAGATTGAAATCGACGTTTCCTCCGTATAAATCCCAGAGGGCTCCGAGGTAAATGTTTGAGTCTAAAATCGTATCCCGGTTTCTCATATTTTGCATCGTATCGCCGCTCAGGAGAAATTTCTCTTCCACCTCTTCGTTATAGTAGATAGATTTATACCGTGTTTGCTGGATTCCCGCGTTTTTCAAGCCGGTGACGATCCCTTCGGAATCGATGTAAAGGTAATAATTACTGTAATTCAAGATATCCTCCGGGTCGGAAGAGGAGGGGTATGTCGTAAGGATTGCGGTGTACCCTTTGGACCTTGCGTATTTGTTGCCCGCCACGATACCGACGGCGTTTTCATACCCGCCCATGTCGCTGCCTTTGATGCGCCATTTGGTCTTCGTTGACAGTCGCGGGTTGATGCAACTCAGGAACCAGTCCGAATCGCTAAGCGAACGGCCCGGGTCCCCGCTTCCGATTCCCATATCCCCATCGTCGGACCACGTCCTTCCCGCTAAAACATATCCTTCCTCTCCCGCGAATCCTCTTGAGTAACATTCGTTCCCGCTGCCTCCGTAACAATAATGCGCCACCCGATACGACGATAACGTCCCGTCGAGAGGCTGCATAACCCAAAAGTCCGTGGTGACCGCTCCCCCCGTCCCCGGATGATATCCCGAATCCGGAAGCGGGGAAGCCGTTTCTCCGACCAAATAGTCCACAACCGTTTCTCCGGCTTCGCTGTCGTATCGGTAGCCGTAATCGAAGAAGGCGTCGTACCGTTCTCCGCCATACCGCCCCGACTCAAGAATGTCCGGCTCCGCACTGTTCGCGTTTATCCGGAATACCCAGGCGTCATAATCGCCCTTTGGGGCCGTTCCTGTCAGGTTCCCACCGTATGAATTCGTTTTGCCGGTGATGACGAATTCTCCGGTTTCCCACCCATAGGACAATCCGTTTCCATAATCATTTCCTTCTCCACCGAAAAACCTGCTCCATACCAAGTCTCCGTTGTAATCTATTCGGGCAAGCCATATGTCCGCCCCTCCGTGAGTCGTGTCCCGCTCCCCCAGAGTGGACGATTCCGTGTTTCCCATCAGAATAAAGCCTTCTGTCCCGATTTCCAGAATCCGAACCCCTTCATCGTCTTTCCGTCCTCCGTATGTCCTCAACCAGTTCTGATTTCCTTCCTTGTCGGTTCTTATCACGAAAATATCCCAGCCGTTGTCGGCGGTATACGTCTTTCCGATTGAGATGGTTCCGCCGCCGTTACCCTGATACCATATCGCATCTGAGACCTGATCCGGCTGATCCGGATGGCCATAAACCGTTTCCCAGGAGTCCGGCGCGGTCTTTCCATAATTGTTTACGAACGTGCCGAAGTCCAGCAGATTGATGATTCCGTCCGGCTGCGCGCAACTCCAGATTTCCGACCAGGCGCCTCCGAAGGCCTGGCTCGCCGGGTAGATATCTGCCTGTATGGCATAGCTTTCCTGTCCGGCAGTTGTCCCGTATGCCTGGACAAAAAGCGAAAAATCCAGAAGATTCACCACTCCATCTTCGGTGATATCTCCCAAGAGTACCGGTGCCGCGCACTCCGCGCGCTCTTTACCGGCAACGGTCGCTTGCGTTTCCCAGTCTTGTACCTTTTCCACTTTCCGGATGGAGGGCATTGTCCCTGTTATTTTCAACAGCCGTTCCCCCGCTCCGAAGCTTCCGCTCTTCTTTCCCAGTAACAAATGCGTGTCTCCCGCTCTTTGGAAGGTCAGGCTCAGGGTTTCACCGTTGATGGTTTTGATCCTGGTTTCTTCGAGAAGACCCGAGAAGGTGATTTCCAACAGTTGGGCGCTGTGCTGGAGATAGATTCCGTATCCCCCGTTTTCTTCGACCCATTCTATCCCCCATGCCTCCTGCTTCTCCCCCTGCTTTACGCATCCCACTATCAGCATCATCAGCAGGACTCCCGCCAGATACGCCCATCGTTTCATTCTCTTCATTATTTCCTCCTTATAGAAAAGGCTTTATACGTACGAATAGCGGTTTTAAAACCTCAGAGTGAATAGCCACGATATTAGTCCGATTGTTAACGCAAGTCGCTGATAAAAACGCCCATTCATTGGTACGAAGAGTAAATGGTTTAAATGTAAACGGGTTTTAGATTCCGCAATATTTATCAGCATATTAAGTTTATCAGAAAAGCCGTTGCGAGTCAATGGTTTTTTTTGATACTGAAATTCCCATGGACGACCGTATTTATTGGTGAAGGTAAGAAACAACAAAAATACTTGAAACAACTTCAATAGATTTAAAAGGAGGAGAAATCATGGGTGATTTTTTGGGAGAAATCGATACGGTCGTATCAAATTGTGTGAGTTTTCTTCAGGGTGGTCAAAATGCGTATCTTTGGGCGGTTATGATTTTTAATATGGTTTTCGGCTTGATTCAGTGTTACTCAGGTTATCGGATTTTTAAATTCCTTTTAGTTTTAACGGGTAGTTTTGTCGGGGGAATGATCGGTGTCGGACTCTGTTTTTTAGTTCCTTCATCATTAAGCGCATTACGATTACTGCTCCCGATAATCTTCGCCATTCTCGGAGGCCTGCTCTATTATCGGGTGTATTACTTCGGACTTTTCTCTTTCGGTTTCGTGATCGGATTTTTTATTTCCTTTTTACTGTCGCTGGGAATGCCGATCTCGATTGTATTAGCGGTAATTTCGGGGATTCTGTTTATAAAGTTGAATAAAATCCTTATCTGTTTTAGTAGTTCTTACGGAGGCGCGTTTTCGTTTATTTTCGGGGAATATTACATTATCAAAGCCTTGCTTTCTGAGTCTTCCTTGAACATGATAGGCAGTATTCAAATACTGACGACAGTCCTCGTTATTAACGTGGTAGGGGGGATTGTTATGGGCACCGTAGGTTTTTTTTATCAAATGGGATGGTACAGGAAAAAGTGTGAGGACGCTCAAGTAACGACTCCTACTTTAGAATAAAGGCTCGGTCTGTCTGGAACAATCCATTACTAGACATCTGCTATCGGAAAACGCGACTAAAATTACGTAAATATTGAAATTGGTCTTATTCTCTTTTCAAAATTACGAAATAACTCAACGCGTTTATTGATCTCGAATTACCTTTATACGCTTCATACACTTAAACAGATTTTTCGGAAGAATCGGGTTCATTACGGACGAAAATTAACTAACAAAAAGATTAAGGGAGGAATTGTTATGACTAAAAAAGTATTAATACTGATTCTCGTTTTATCGGTTTCGATGGTGGCAATTGCGAGCGCGAGCAACCAGATTGTTGTGGTCGGAGGATCGAGAAATCAATCGGGCATCCAAGTGTGGAGCTTTTATCGAGGGATCGATATTTATCTCAATTCCAATCAAGTAAACCTCATTATCGAAGGAACTACGTCAGCTATCAGGTCTGTACTGGGTTCATTGGACATTCCAGGCTTGTTAATCGATGGCGTTAGTTTTATCGTGTCATCTTCAGGCCTTCAACGTTCGCTCGAAAAGATGGCAGGACGGGGCGCGAAAATCTCGATCCAATTCGTTCCTTCTCTACAAGTCGTCAGTGTCAAGGCTCAGTGATCGATCAAGGGGGATCGGAAGCGCTTGACGCAAATGCATTACGTTTCCGATTCCCTCATTTTAGATAACGATTATTTCACAAGAAGGGTAAAGTTTTCGAAGACACCGGTCTTGGCAGCGTAACGGAAGGGGGATTGTAAGAATTTTGAAGTATTACCGTATTCGTAACACCGTTCGCAATGATAACAAAAAGAATGCAGGAAGAAAAACAGCGAGTACGTTTACGGCGAAACTCATACTAAAGGAGGAGACAGGAAATGATGAAAAAGATGTTGATTGGGGCGATTATTTTAATATCGACGGTTTTATGTATGGCTAACACTGAAGGATTCAATGGAACCGTAGTGATGCGGGATGGTAACCAAATACCCTTTCTATGGCTAGGTTTTCTCGATAAACCATTCACGATTTGTATTACCGGAAGTTTATACGGTGCTATAGTCAATTACAATTTTAAAGATTTGGACGAGATACAGTTCGAAAATGTGAACGGTGGAATATATGACGAGGGAAGAAGAGGAATGATCTACGCGATTAAAAACTGCAAAACGGCTATATTGGAACAGGCAGTCGTTCAGTGGACAACATCAGATAGTTACTATACTCGGGACAAAATATATTTCGTGTTCAGAGACGCCGTAACCGGAAAAATCATGGAGGGAAGCGCCAGGCCTGGGGATCAAATCCGGAGCATCATCATCGGAGAACAGCGCGGAAGCGCAAAGCAGAATCCAAGTACGAAGGAGTTCTTTCCCTGGTCTTTTAATTACGACCCTTACACGGGAGAGTTGCTTGTTTTGGCGAAGCCTTAATCGCGACAATCGAGTTGTTATGTGTCATTAAAGTCACTTCTGCCGAACTCGAAAAACGCGCAGATAAAGTTGTAACGAGAAAGAATGAAACGAAAATTTTCAAAATAACAATGAATGTTGTAGAAAGTATCATCATTTAACCCCTCGTGGGGAAATCTAAGGAGCGTGAAAACTATGAAAAAAGCATTGAAAATATCGATTTTGGTAAGTCTCACCATCTTCCTGTTCGTGTCTTTGTCAGCCGTTTCGTGTATCGATTTCTTTTTGGACTCGGATTCGGATTCAGAAAGCGGTTCGGGGTCGAATCGGGTAACATATAAGGTTACGGTTAACAACACCGCCCGATCGACATATGTTACTTTGTACATCGATGGTTCTTATGAAGGAACGATAAGCGCAAAATCCTCAAAATCGTTTAGCGGAATCGAAAGAGGCAGTAGCGCATCAATAAAAAACAATTCGGGGGATTTCCTCCAATTTTCGGGCGGTTCATACGAATACTCTGTTTATAGCAACGTCACTTTTTCGATACCGGCGGGCGGCACTTGGGCTATCGCGGAAAGGGAGTGATACCGATGAAAAGAACGCTCATTCTCATAACTTGTTTTGCGTTTGCCGTAAATCTGTTCGCTATTCGATTGGGTATCCTGCAATCCAACTGGCAAGGCTGGTTGCAGGGAGCCTATTACGCCGGCCTTCGGGTCGAGCAGACTGCGCCGGGATACCCCGCTTATGGAATGATTCAACCGGGAGATATCATTACCGAGGCTCTGCTAATCCCGAACAGTCAAATATGGAACACCCCGTATTATTCGGTCGGACGGTTCACGATGCAGCTCAATCCTTATGTTCCTATCTTTAATCAAATCTCGATTCCGTGGTATCAGATGTATGGACTGCAATATATGAACACGACCGATCAGAACGCGTTTGCTTCTTTTATCTCTGGGGCTATGTATGGCTCGAACGTCATATTAAGAATTTTCCGTCCCGGGTGGAATGTCTGGACCTTTGCTTCGGTGGTTCTGGATATTTACGGGGGTGGCAGCGTTTGGATGATGCAGTCGCCGGTGCAGCAGGGCAATCAGATTGCCGTTCAGCCGAACGGGCCGTCCCAACAAAGTCAGATTCAGGTTCAAACCGATCCGGCGCCGCGACTTCATATATGGGTCGATATTCGTTAAGCCTCTCTTCAGGCGTGTTCGCAATCGTATCTTATAAAAAAATAGGCGGCCCCATTGAAGGTAAAGGAAACGGGGCCGTTTTCGTGCCTTTCCCTTGCTTTTCGCAGCCTTTGCTCTTCTCACGTATCTTTCCTTATAGACCTAAAATGGGATGAGATTTTGGCAATCATTATTAATTTACGTACCATATTTCAAAATATTAGGAGTATAATTTATCTGGAAAATCAGTTAGGGAGCTTTATTTATTGCAAATATATAACGAACCATCGAATGACTGTACTTTCTTTAACACTTGATATTTGCGATACTACTTCCGTTGGCGTGTTCTTCTACGGACAAGGGGATGATAACGATGAAACGATGGGCGTATCTGGCGGGAGTCCTGCTGATGATACTGATGGTGGGATGTTATCGCGTATTGCAAATGACTGAGCGATGAAGGAGGATACTCACGGGCATACGGTCAAAACGGGAATCTGCGGCGTGTGAGGGACAAAACACAAAAGGGTACAAATATTCAGAAAGCAACATGTTAAGCGAAACCGGTTGGTATCTCGGGAATTCAGGAAAGGAAACTAAACCGGTGGGAGAAAAGAATGGGAACGAACTGGGGTTGTATGTCACGACCGGGAACGGTATAAATTACTAATACAGCGATTAGCTACTAACTAACGATAGGACACAATCAAACGGCGGAAGGAAAACAATAGCGGTTCACTGAATGAAGACGGAATCCTTGCATTGTTTTTTAACAATACCCCATCATCCTGAAGGAATGGAGGTCGAAGAAATGAAAAGAGGGTTGTATGTATATGCCGTACTCCTCTGTATTTTTCTCTTACTCACGAGTTCGTGCATAAAGAACAAGGAAAGCAAGACGTATGATGAAGAAGGACTGCTGTATTACACAGAAAACGGGGAAGGGTATCACTATTACGCGAACGCGAGGAGCAATGCGGTGGAAGCGTGGTTCCACGGCATCATCCCGGAAACGGCGGTAAAAAGCGAGGGACTGCGCTTCGTGGACTATGTGATGGAAAAGACCCGTATCGTCATCGGTCGAACAGAGCCCTTTACGAAAGACAGCTTGCTTTTTTCCATTACAGGGTACAACGGGAATAAGAAGCCGTACAAGACATACATGCCGGACTATCCCGCCAGTCTGAGCGAGAAACGGGACAACACGAACTATCCCAACGACCCGCCCTATCTGTTGGGAGACTTCAACGATGATTTAATCGTGAATCTCATAGACTTCTCGATATTCGTAAGCCATTACCAAAGCAGTGCGGGGCAAGGGGGATATAACGTTGTCTGCGATATCTCACCGGCGGTAAACGCGGTAGGGGGCATCTGGTCGGAAATCATAGACACGCCGTATCCCGACGGAATCGTGAACCTGATGGACTTCTCGAACTTCGTAAAAAACTACCAGAAGACGCATCCGGGGGA
>ENA-UOWO01004339-UOWO01004339.1-activated-sludge-metagenome-genome-assembly--contig:-NODE-4339-length-15724-cov-5.409854_pt1 | contig 15724 bp, 9 predicted proteins | sample MGYA00238148_ERZ761564 | MGnify/ENA primary metagenome ERZ761564 (study PRJEB28885, sample SAMN05720194) | activated sludge metagenome | isolation source: Anaerobic digester | place: USA...
TTCCAGCCGACCCGCTACACGAATTATGCCATTCCGACCATGGAGAGCTGGGGCCTCCCGCACGAACCTCTCCCGGTGGGCGACGATGCGCGGGACGACGCCTACGCCCTGGTCCCGATCACGCTCGATTGGACGACCAACGGCGGCGTTGCCTACCACAATCCGGAGACGGGTGTGAAGGTGACTCATTACCCGGTCATTCACGCGCGCAAGGGTTCGATGGGCTACAAACTCGAATGGACGCCTCCCGGGGCCACCAACGCCCTGACCATGATCTACAGCAGCGACACAAAACCTGAAACCAACAGCATTCACCAGGCCGTCAACGGCGGCCAGGGCGTCGATGTCTTCATCCACGAAATGGTCGTGCCGGCCGAGGTCTGGGCCTACAAGAACATGGGGCTTGACGCGCCGCCGCCAACCAACAGCCCGACCTACGCCAGCTTCCAAGCCACGGTCGACCAGTTGGTGACCGTCCAGAACAGCTCGCACACGCCGCAAGGCGCCTTCGGCTACCTCCTCAGCCAGATCGAGCCCAAGCCCAAACTGACGGTTGCCACGCATTTCCCGGTGGCCGATGACACGGTGGCATCCGCTTTCCAGAGCGTCACGAATCACTGTCCCGACATCCAGATGGGCAGAGACATCGTCTGGTCCTTCGATCTCATGGTGCTCCGGGTGTTCCCGGACCGGATCGAACAGCGCCGGGCGGTCGTGTCGGATTACTCGTTCAACCCGCCCGTTCAGTTGCCGAAGACAGGCCTCTACCCACCCAAGTACGACGACGGGAGCGGCAAAGGCGATCCCTATGCCCAGATCGACCGGTCGACGGAGATTCCGCCAACCAATGACGACGGATCGGTGAACTACCGCGCCGACGGCTATTAAACACGCAAAACCGCGCCGGGCCTTGACCGGGCGGATGGCCTCTTGCATCTTCCGGACAGCGTTCGGTTTATGCAGGATGCCTCCGCCCCGCTCATGATCGGTGTGTTGCATCGCAGTTACCTCCGCCTGCGCGCGGTCAGCGCTTGGCTTCAACGGCGGTTCACGCCGGCGGGCGGGTTCGTCCTGGCCGGACTGGTCCTTACGGCGGGCGCGTCGGACTCGGACACCATGGGGCTGTCGGCGTTCGTGCTCCTGGCCGCGATGCTGTCGGCGGCCTGGCTCGCGACGCCGTTCTTTCGCGCGCGTTTCGCCGTCGAGCGTCAGGCCCCGCGGTTTGTGACCGCCGGCGAGCCCTTCACGCTGCGCGTGCGGGTTCAGAGCCTCTCGAACCGGACGCAACGCGGGCTCGAGTATCTGGAAAACGTGCGCGATCCCCCGGTGACGGCGGCCGAGTTCGCCGCCCGCCTGCGCCCCGGGCGCGGCAACCGCAGCTTCCGCATCGAGTCGCCGCTGCCCCCCATCCGCCCCGCGCGTGTCCGTCCGGAGCCGATCCCCGTGCTGCCATCGCGCGGCCGCATCGAACTCCGGGTCGAGATTGTGGCGTACCGTCGCGGGCCGCTGGTGCTGACGGGCGGGTGGTTGGCGCGAGCGGACCCGTTCGGCCTGGTGCGGGCCTTCAGCCGCACAGCGACGCCCCAAACGGTGCTCGTCCTGCCTCGGCGCTATCCCCTGCCTCCGCTGTCGCTGCCCGGGCAGTCGCAGTACCAGCGCGGCGGAGTGTCGATGGCGGCGGGGGTGGGCGAGTCGGAAGAGTTCGTGGCGCTGCGCGAGTATCGGCGCGGGGATTCGCTGAGGCGGGTGCATTGGCGCAGCAGCGCGCGGCGCGGCCAGTTGATCGTGAAGGAATGCCAGGACGAGCATTTCGTGCGGCATGCCCTGGTGCTCGACACGTTTTGCGAGGCGTCCCGGGATGCCCTTTTCGAGGAGGCGGTCGCGGTCGCGGCGTCGTTTGCCTGCACCGTGCCGGACCAGGACTCGCTGCTGGACCTGCTGTTTGTGGGGCCCAAGACCGTCTGCGTGACCAGCGGGCGGGGCGTGGGCCATGTGCAGCAGATGCTCGAAGTGCTGGCGGCGGTCAAGCCCTGCCGCGAATCCCGGCTGGCCGAACTCGAATCCCTGGTGCTCGATCACAGCCCGGTGCTCAGCGGCTGCCTGCTCGTCCTCCTCGAATGGGATGAGCCGCGACGCGCCTTGGTCCGCCGTTTGCGCGCCCTGCGCGTGCCTGTCCTGGCCATGATCCTGATGCGGCCCGGGGAGGTTCGGACGTTCGATCCCGGCGCGGCGTCCGATCAGCCGGATCGCCTCCTGCGTCTCGAGTCGGGTCGCGTCGGCGAGGGGCTGCAACACCTGGGTGAAATGCGATGACCAGCCGCATGGACAACGCCGCCGCGCCCAGGCCGCCACTCCTCTTGGCCCTTGCCCTTTGGGGCTGGGAGACCGGGTTGTTTCCCTGGGCGCTCGCTATGGGCGCGCTGCTCGAAGCGATCCGGTTCTCGAAGCTGCGTTTCGAACTCCGGCACGAGGACTTTGTCCGCCTGTGGAACTTCACGGCGCTGCTCTTTCTCGGCGCCGCTTTGTACCTGTTCCTGGCCCGGGAAGGGCTCGGCACGGTGGGAGCGATTGTCACGACGGCTTCTCCGGCGACGCGGCTCGAGGAGATGCGGCGAATCTCCCAGACGGTGGTCGCCCTCTTTCGCTGGCTGCCCTTCGTCCTCTACCCCTTCCTGCTCGCTCAAGCGTTGAGTCGCACGACAACCCTCCCATGGGCCGCCTTCTCGTTCCGCTCGAAGACGTCCGACCACTCCGCTGCGCCGCACGCGGGCCCGGATTGGGCGGCGGGCCGCGTTCACACAGGCTACGTGTACTTCGCCGTGGTGCTCTTCGCGTCCTCCGCCAGCACGGACCATTCGAGACTCTACCTGCCGATGCTTTTGGGCGTGATGTCCTGGGCGCTCTGGCCCTGGCGCAGTCCGCGCTATCCGGCGCCGGTCTGGATCGGGATGTTCCTGGTGCTGCTGGCGGGATCGCTGCTGGCACAGCGCGGACTCGAAAGTCTGCGCCAGACGTGGCTTTCACTCGAAACCCGCTTGTTCCAGGGTGTCGGCCAGGCGCGGTTCGACCAAATCCGCGGCGCCACCGCCCTGGGCGCGGTGGGACGGTTGAAACAATCCGGTCGAATCGTCCTGCGGATACGCACGGACGATGGCGTCGCGCCCGGCTTGCTGCGCGAGGCGGCCTTCAACCGATTCCGCGCCAACGTCTGGGGAACATCGCATCGGGAGTTTCAAAGCGTCGGGCTGCCGCTCGAGGGCCATGTCTGGCGCCTGGCCGCCGCGCCGGGCCAGGGGCGGCTCATCACGATCGCGCGGTACACTTCGAGGGGCGAGGCGCCGCTTGCCTTGCCTGGCGACGCGCTGACCATCCGCGACCTGCCGGCCCTGGATGTGGAAACCAATTACCTCGCCTCCGCCCGCATGCAGGAGGGCCCGCCCTTGGCGGTCTACACGGTCGAACACGGCGCAGGCGGCGGATTTGACGGCCCGCCGGAGCCCGAGGACACGGATTTCGACTCGCTGAACGGCCCGGACGCCGAGGCGATCGCGCGCACGGCGCGGGTGCTGGGCCTGGCGGGGCAGACGCCGGAGGCCGCGGTTGCCGCCGTCGAACGCCATTTTGCCACTGCGTTCGATTACACGCGATGGCAAGGGCCTGTGGTGTCCCGAACCAACACCAGCGCGCTATCCAGGTTCCTGCTCGAGTCGCGGGCGGGTCATTGCGAGTACTTCGCCACGGCGACCACGCTTCTGCTGCGGGTCGCCGGCGTGCCCACGCGCTATGCCGTCGGATTCAGTCCAGGCGATCGCCGCGGCGACCAGTGGCTGGCGCGGGGCCGGGATGCGCACGCCTGGTGCCTGGCCTACATCGACGGGCGCTGGCGTGATGTCGACACGACACCGGGGACCTGGCGCAAGCGCGAGGCGGCGGGGGTCGGGCCGTTCGAGAAGCTCAGCGACTGGTTCTCCCAGGCATGGTATCGCGTCGCCATGTGGCGCCAGCGCGGCGGCAACTGGCGCATCCTCGTCTTCGCGGCCGGCATGCTCGCCCTCTCCTGGCTGGCTTGGCGGCAGATTCGCGGCAGCCGCTGGCGCCGAACCCGCGAGCGCCCCGCGACAGCCTCCGAGCGCCCGCCTGCGCGCCCCGGTCTGGATTCCGAGTTTTACGCCGTGACCCGCTGTCTCGAGAAGCGTCACGGGCCGCGTCCGCGCCACCAGACCTTGCGCGCCTGGGTGCGCGGCCTGGCTGCGCCCGGCAGCCGGGCCGTGTCCAACTCGCTCGAGGAAGCGGTCCGACTGCACTATCGACTCCGGTTCGATCCGCGCGGATTGCCCGAGCTCGAGCGAGTGCGTTTGCGGGCGCTGGCGATCGAATTGACGGATGGAGAGGGCGGTTTGGCGCGGCGCGGACGCGGCGCCAGAGATGCGGCGATGCCTGCCGAGCCCCCCCGTTGACGCCGCGTGGAAAGTCTGGACGCACGGGCGGACAAGCTGCATTTTGTCCGGGGTGGATGATTCTCTGAGACCATGAACCAAAAGGAACAACACCGGGCTCTCCAAACGGCGGTGGCCGCCGCCCTCGAAGCGGGCCGCCTGATGCGCCGCAACGCGCATGTCGCCAAGAAGGTCCATGCCGCGACTCGTCACGACATCAAACTCGAACTGGATGTGCGCTGCCAGGCTCTGATCCAACGCCGTTTGCTCGCAGGCTTTCCCTCGAGCGCCGTGCTCGGCGAGGAGGGAGTCGCCGGCGACGCCCGATCCCCGCTGCGCTGGGTGGTGGACCCGATCGACGGCACCGTCAACTACACGTACGGCATTCCGCACGCCTGCGTGTCGGTCGCCCTGGACCTGCGCGACTCGGATTCCGCCGGCGGTTATCGGACCGTTGTCGGCGTCGTCTATGACCCGTTCGCCGTCGAACTCTGGACCGCGATCCGCGGCAAGCCGGCGCGGCTCAACGGACGCTCGATCCGCGTCAGCGACCGCCGCAAGTTGGCCGACACGATCGTGTCGGTCGGGTTCGGGAAGGATGCCGAGGCCCTGAGCCGGATGCTGCCGATGATGCAGCGCCTGGTGCATCGCGTGCGGAAGATTCGCATCATGGGCTCGGCGGCGCTGGCCCTGACCTACGTGGCGTCGGGCCGATTCGACGCCTACGTCGAGCCGCGTTTGCGTCTTTGGGACATCGCGGCCGGCGGGCTCATCGTCGAGTGCGCCGGCGGCGTCTACCGGCCCCGCCCGCTCGCCGGCGAGCACGCCTTCGAGGTGATCGCCAGCAACGGCCCGCTGCACCGGCCCCTCGAACGCCAGATCAAACAGACCCCATGTTAACCCGCATGTCCCACCCCGTCCGTGCGCAGGGCGGTCAAATCTCGCAAGATGTCTGCGATGCGGAGTAGAACGGCATCCACCTTGAATCCCATGGCCCGGATGCGCTTGCTTTCCTGGATTCTCGCCGTGCTCTGGACCTCGCTGGCCGCCGGGCGCGCCGCCGACAGCCTGGCCCAGGTCCACACGCCGCTCGGAGACTGGCTCCTTGTCCTGTTCGACACGGACAAGCCCGTGACGGTCGCCAATTTCAAGCAGTATGTCGCCACCGGGCGATTCCGCGATTCGTTCGTGCAGCGGTGGGAACCGGGCTTCGTCATCCAAGGCGGCGGGTTCTTCGTGACCAACCGGTTCAAACCCAATCCCTCCATCGCGTCCATGCCGACGTTTGGCAGCATCACCAACGAGTATTCGGTTGGTCCGGCTTTGAGCAACACCTACGGCACGATCGCCATGGCCCGGGCTGGCGGCCAGACCAACTCCGCCACCTCACAGTGGTTCCTCAACCTGGCGGATAATGCCGGACTCGACGCCGTCGACGGCGGCTTCACGGTGTTCGGACGTGTGGCGGTCGGCACGAACCTGTTGAATCGCTTCAACCGCACCTCGCTGGCCAATGGCATCTTCCCGCTCAACCTCGGCGGCGCCCTCTACCAGGTGCCGGTCTTGTCGCCCGCTCCGACGTACGGCGATCTCATCTACAGCGACTTCTCCCTGCCGGACTGGCCGCGGGTCCGGATCGCCATCGACGCCGGGCGCCTGCGCCTCGCGTGGAACAGCCTGAGCAACTTCGTCCATCACCTCGAATTCGCCTCGGGCTTTCCCCTGTCGTGGCAGACTCTCGTCAGCACCAACGGCACCGGGCAGACCATCGAGGTGTTCGACGACCGGCCCGGCACCGCCGGTGGCTGCTACCGCGTCCGCATCGAGTAGATTCGCCAAATCCGTCACAATGGCGCCGCCGGTTTTTCGTTCGCCGACGGCCACTCCGAAATCAAGCGGCGGCTGAGCGCCAGCACGAGACGACCGGTCAGATAAAACAGCGGCGATTTCCCCGTTCCCGCCCCCGCATCCGAGCGGCAGCAGGAGATCGCCTGGGTCGCCGAACGCACGACGATGCGCAACTGAGGGTGGGCGGTTTCTGGGTCGCCCTCCGCGTCATTCGGAAAGCGGTTGGTTCGGCAACGGAATGTGAACTGCCGCTGGCGAGCCAGCGCGGGGACTCGGGCCCGGCGCGGTCTTGCCACAGCCCGGACATCCGATTTGGCGCAGCGCTGTGAAATGGGCTATTGGTTCCCCAACACGCGCACACCATCGATAGCACAGACGCCGGCGGGCCCGAGTGTGCTGAAGTCCTCGTTTTTCGAGCCCGGACTCATTTTGCCAAGCCGCACCGCCACGGGGTCGCCGGCGAATTCGGCGCGGGGGAAGCGCGCCAGTTCCTGCCAGGCCTGGGAATCCTGGCAGGCGTGGGCTACAACGTCTTCATCATCGAGTTGCACGGCGACCTGGGTCCAGGTGTGGGGCAGGTTGACGCCTTCAAGTATTTGCCGGCGACCGTCGTCGACGCCGAACCGGCCCTCGGCGCGGAGGTTCACCCGCAGCACTTTGCCGTCCGGCCAGACCAGCGTCAGGCCCGGTCCCCAAGACGCTCCGCCATCGGTGCGTTGGTCGATGCGCGCGACCACCAAACGCGCCCCTGCCGGGATGGGGCGCTCGACATAAGCGGCCACATTCGCCGCGCCTTCGATGCACAAGTGGCCGTCTTGGACGCGGATGGCCGTGCCGGCCTGTTGCGACCGTGTGGCGGTCCAATCCTTGGCCAGTGGTTCAACGGTGAACGAGTCCTCGATCAACACCTTGCGTCCCGCGAGCAGATCGACGGCAGGCGCCAACGGGCGCGGCTGCTCGTCAAGCAGCAGCAGCCAGCCGCGCCCGGGGGCGACGGGGATTGAATGGCCTGGGACGAACAGCGCTTCGCCCTGAAAACCGGGGATGCGCGGGGCGTAGAGGCGGGCTTTGAGTTGGTCGAGGCCGAGCCGCGCGAAGTCGATGGCGAGCGGCACGTCGGTTGGGCCGGCGGACCAACTGGCCAGGGCCACGAGCGTCTGATTCGCGCGCTGATAAACGGTGGCGAGCACATCGCCGCGACCGGTTTTCACGGGGCAGGCCGGGTCCCAGTAGCCGATCATCTGGGCTTGGGCGATGCCGAATTCGCCCCAGAGTTTCCAGAGCGGCCGGGGGTCTCCGCCCCAGCCCAGGCGGCTGGTCATGCCGTAGAGCATGCCGCGCCAGGGGTTGCCGCCGCCCTGCAGCATTTCGCCGAAGAGGCCGTAGGGGATGCCGGCGATCTCGATCAGCCAGTAATCGGGTGGCTCGTTGTAATCGAAACCCTCGCCGAACCAGAGACTGTCGATGCATGGGAACAGTTCGAGGTACTGGTTGGCGCAGTTGTTCAGGCCGTACGCCTCATGGAAGTTGTTGCCTGAATGAAAATCGATCAGGCAGCCCGGGCGGGCCCGGTCGAGGACCTTGCGCACCCGCTTCATGATCTCGCGGTCGTAGCCGATTCCGTCCAGGTAGAGCCCGTCGATGCCAACGCGGCGCACGAGCCAATCGAGCCCCTCGAGGTAGTAGTTGTGCCAGCGGGAGAGTCCGGTGGTGGCCACGGCGGCATCGTAGTGGCCGTTGCCCAGCATCTGGTGCCAGGCGGGAACATAGCCGGTCACCGCGTGCTCGCACAGCCACGAACTGCCGGTGGGTTGCCGAGAGCCGGCGGGCGTGTCGGCGAACTGATCGGCCAACCGGAAACCGGGGCCGTTGGCGAACACCTCGTCCCCCAGACTTCGCAAGGCATCAAATTCGGCCGCGTAGTTGCTCAACTCGCGGATGGTATAGTAGAGCTTGACCCGCATCTTGCGGGCGTGGGCCTCGGCCACATAGGCGGCCAGTGTGTCTGTGGTCAGGAACGGGTAGTTGATGTGCGGGTTCAGGGCATCGCCTTGATGCAGATTGATCACGGTGGCACCCCCGTCGGCGGCTTCGGCCACCGGAGTGGCCGTGCCGCGGTGAAAGTAGCGCCAGTCCCAATGACCGCGGTCGAGTGTCTTGACGGGCGTGGTTAGGAGGCCGAAGTTGAATCGCAACTCTTGGCCGGCAGCCGCCTCGATCGGTCCAGTGTAGGCTCGGATCACGACCTGATCCGTGCCAACCTCCTCGACCGTGCAACCGCCGTGTCTGCCATTGGCCCAGTCACGGTAGGGGCCCGATTCCCGGAGGTTGTACAAGTCCCAGCGTTCCTCGATGTGCTTGAGTTTCAAGCTCAGCCCGGCATTCACATCGCCAATCCAGAGCTGGTTGTTCGCGCGGGCAGCGTCCCATTTCCACTCCCACCGCGCGGGCCGGAAACCGCCCTTGCGCCCCAACCCCATCATATACTTCGCGACCTCGCGTCGCAGGGGGATTTCGAGAGCGACGTCCCCGACCCGGGCGGCTTGGCGGGCCTGGAGCGTGAGCCGGAAGTTGACATAGCCGTCGCACTCGAGCGTGGCGCGGCAGACCGAGCCCAGCGGCCCGGCGTTGCTGGCCGCCTCCCAGGAAACCGCGCCTGGGGCGCGGCTGACAATCCGCGGTCCGTCGCTCTGCCAGATCACCGGTTGATCGTTGTCCATTCGGACAACCCATCGCATCGGCTCGGCCAGCAGTTCCTGCGGGGTGCCTGCGGCACCGTCCACGTTGCGCGTGAAGGTGCTGGCGATCCCGGACAGCAGGCCGTTGTCGGCCAATCGCACGGTGCGACCGAGGACGCTGAAGTCGCGTTCTCGAACTTCGATGGGTGTATAGGGCGGGTACACTTCCTGGTCCAGGCCAATGGTCGAATCGAGCCAACGCAACCGCGCATGCCGCCACAGGTCGCCGATGCCGGCGTCTTCAAGCACCGTGTCGGCAACGCGCAGCGTGATGGCGATGGGGGTGAATGGGGCGTTCCCGCCGCGCAACCTCAGCGCGCCCCGGTACAGGCCTGGGGGCGCATCGCGCGGGACGGCGATGCTGAACCAGAGCGCCTGCACCTTGCCCCGGGGCACGGTCACGATCTTGCGCAATGGCCGGCCGAGCCAGTCGGTGCCGCCCAGGTTGAAACAGCGCCAAGCGGTGGCTGGGATGGCTTTGCCTGCCGCCGATGTCAGGTCACTGAACTCCGCCGCGATGTCCTCGACCGCCTCCCGGTGGGCGTAGAGGCCGATCTGAAAGGTGTAGGACTCGCCCCGGCACGCCTCGCCCGCAAACGCCGTGCTCGGCCCGGCGCGCACCCAGCGCAACGGCAGTTCGTCGGTCATGCGAATGGGATGCCGCCGGTCCTCGGGAAAGAGCAGGTACGGACTTCCGGGATGGGCGGCCACGAGTGTCTGGGTTTCCTGCGGCGAGGCCACGATTTCCATGGGATCGAAACGGTGGAACGTGTTGATGGCCTGAAACTCGAGCACCCGTGCCGGTTCGAGTCCGGATGTGTCACCCGCGCGCAGCCGTTCGGCCAGTGGGCGACAGGCCGCGGCCCACGCCGGCTGCGCGGTGTTGCTCGGCGGCAGGTATACCGTGGCCGGAAAGTACGCTGAGCCTTCGGTCCTGTAAGGCATGTAGTAGACCAAACACTCACCGGGCACGGTGAGCGGCTGGAACAACAAATCTCCAAACTGCCGCTGAATATTCACCCGCAGCACGTTCTCGATGCGCTGGTTCGTCGCAGCATCGATCACGATGATCTCCGTCCGCTCCGGCGCCGTGTCCCGCCGGCGCCAGGGCAGCCGCACCCACACCGCCTCGGCCCGCCGCTCGACGCGGATGCGGGCGCGGTGGTTGCCCAAGGCCTCGGGCCAGTCGCCGACGCCGTAGGGCACTTCCTCGGCTCCCCCCGGGCCGACGCCGACGATGACCAGAAACGCGAACAAAAACCGAAGCCGATGGCCCCACGCGCCGGCCATACGCCGCTGATCACTGCGGCCGTGATCGTGTTGGCTCATAAACGGAAAAGTGCTGTCCCTTGTTTCTCCGGCGGTCTGCGCTGAATCTGCCACTCAATGGTCGTTGGGTGGTTCCCGGGGACGAACAGGTCATGGACGGACCCGTCTTCACGCCTTCCCGTGCCAGCGGATCAGGCGTTCTCGGAGTGAATCGATGTGGCTGGCTTCGGGGCAAAGGCCGGGAATGTCCCCGAGCAGTCGTTCGAGCCGCGGAATCTCACCCCAGGCGGTCACGGTGAAGACCTCCATCGCGTGCGGTGACGCGATCTCGAGTTCCCGGTTCTTCCGGTCGAACCGGCGGCGCAGAGTGGCCTTCCATTCCGCCTGGTCTCGGGGCACGTCCATGTGATGGCGTCCGACCCAGGGCAGCCATTCCTTGATCTGGGATTGGTGGCACCAGGTCATGGCGCAGAGGGTGTCGAAGGCCTCCTCGACGTCGACGGCCAGGTCGTGGGTGTTCGCGCCGAACATGTAGCCGTCGTAGACCGCGATGATCACGGGCACCGTGCAGGGGATGGACGCCGTCTCGTCGGCCGGGTATTCGGGCGTGAAGGCGTGCGGCACATTGATCATGTAGGCAACCTCGCGCACCGCCTGTGCCACCACCAGGTGGTCCACATGCACGCCGGCCAGGGGATCCGCCGGCAAGGGCGGACACAGCAGATAGTCGGGTTCGAAGTCGCGGATGGCCTTCCAGAGAGCGGCCAGGAACTCGGGTGTCACACGCAGACAGGCCTCGCGGGGGACCTGTCCGCCCGGCAGCCGGAGCAACTCGAACTCGTAACCGCCAATCCGCGCGGACTCGAGCTGTTCGTGCAGCCTGAGGCGGGCCGTTTCCTCGCGCGTGCGGAAGTGGTGTCCGGCGGCGCCGTCGGTGCAGACGATGACTTTGCCTCGGAAATCGTCACCGAGCCGCTGCCGCCAGACGTGGAAGGCGCCGGCGGCGGTGAATTCGTAGTCGTCGAAGTGCGCGTGGATGTAGAGGACTTTCATGAAAGCGAAGCGATGGGACGAGGTGGATGATCAAGACTCCGTGAAATGCATTAGCGGACAACGCGGAAGAACCGGGCTGGCTGGCTGGGGGGCACGGAGGCTGGGCTGCCGAGTCCGGGCTCGTCGCGCCAAGGGCCGATGGGTGCATCGCTCGACTGCAGAGTGCCGGACCCCTTCCAGGACACCACGGCCGTGGCCTGATCCAATCCGATCGCGACGGACGCCGGCGCCGGGTCTGCGGACCGGAACCGAGCGAGCCCTTGCCGCGCCTTGCCGTCGATCGTGGTGAACGGGCCGCCCACCAGGATATTGCCGTCGGCGTCGACCACGGCCGCCAGGGCCCAGCGATCCATCCAACCGTTCGGGGCAAAATCAGGATCGAGTGAACCATCCGCACGGACGACGGCCAGGTTGAGCCGCGGCATGCCGTTGAATGACTGGAATTCGCCGACGACGACCCACCATCCGCCCGGCCCGAGCGCCGCGCCGTAAACAGCCGGCAGGTCGCCCCCCGCGATGCCCGCGCCGGGATCGAAGCTCCGATCGAGTATTCCTTCGGCATCAAGGCGGGCAATGCCGTGGCGCGGTTCGCTCTCGACCGTGCTGAAGGTGCCGGTGAGAAGCATGCGTCCATCGCCATCGAGGGCGATGCCTGTGACAATCGGCAGATCGCCATCGAGGAGGGATGACTCGCCGAAGTCGGCATCCAGGGAGCCGTCGGGCCGCAGCCGCGCGAGACCCGATCGCCCTTGGCCGTTCACGGTGTCGAAGTAGCCTCCGATGACAAGGCGTTCGTCGTCTTGCACAACGATGGTGTAGACATCCGGCGCGGCAACCCAGGACGCCACATGAGGATCGAATCCGGGATCGACGGCGCCCGAGGCGTCGAGGCGCGCCAGCCGAAAGCGGGGCATGCCGTTGACTTCGTCGAACAGTCCCCCGACCAGGATGTGGCCATCGGGCTGAAGCGCCAGGCAGTAGACCTCGCCGTTGGGCCCCAAGCCCGGATCGAATGTCGCGTCGAGTTGGCTGTTGGCCGTGAGGCGAACCAGGTTGGATCGGGACTTGGCCTGCACGGTGGCAAATCGTCCGCCCACGATCACCTCACCCCGGGGTTCGAGGACGATGGCATTGACCAGGCCGTCCTGGCTGACATGGGCGTCGAACGATTCATCCAGTGCCCCATGCGGGAGGATTCGCGCCAGGGCCTGGCGGGGCTGGCCATCGACGCGTTCGAAATCCCCGCCGACCAGGATGCGGCCATCCTCCTGCACCGTGATTGCGTTCACCGAGCCAACCCGCTCGACGATCCGTTCCGAATCCGAATAGTCCGGGTCGGCCGATCCGTCCGAGTGCAGCCGCCCGAGGTTGTGGCGCACCTCGGTCCCGATCTGCGTGAATTGCCCCGCCACCAGGATGCGCCCGTCGGCCTGGACTGCCACGGCCATGCCGACGCCCGCCGATCTCCCGGCCGTTTGCAGGCCTGGCCCCGGGTCAAACGTCTCGTCCGGTGCGCCGCTGGCCTCGATCCGTGCGATCCCCGGATGCAGACTCTCTCCGAACCGATCGAAGTCGCCTGTCACCACAATCCGGCCATCCGGTTGAACCACCAAGTCGCGCACCGCGTCCACAACGGCATCGCCCCAGCCTTCGCCCTCGAAGCTGGGGTCCGGGACTCCCGTCTCACGCAAGCGAGCAAGGCCGAAGAGCGTCTGGCCCCCCAACTGGTCAAAACGCCCGGCGACGAGCAGAAGACCGTCCTCCTGACGGCGCACCAACTCGACGCTGACCAACCCTTGACTCCAGTCCAGGTCGGGGTCGAACTCGGAAACCACGGTCCCTTCGGCGTCAAGCCGGACCAAACCGGGGCGTGATTGCCCGTCGAACTTCGTGAACAACCCGGCAACCACAACACCGCCGTCGGGCAGCGGCGCCAGGTCCCGCACAATCCCGAATGCGTCTTCGACTCCCGCGCCGGGATCGAACGCCTCATCGAGGGCGCCGTCGGGCTTCAACCGCGCCAGGCAGGCGCGCGGGGCCGATTCGACCGTGCGGAACTGGCCGCCGATGAAGAGGCGCCCGTCCTCGAGAACCCGCACCACCTCGATTGTGCGCGACCGTTGTCCCTCCACGCGCGGCGCGAAGTCCTCATCGAGACTCCCCTCGGGGCCGACCCGGGCCGCACCGTGCCGCGTCTGGCCGGCGACGCTTGTGAAATCGCCTGCGAACACAATCTTCCCATCCGGTTGGATCGCGACGGAGTTGACGGCGCCCTCGATTCCGGGCCACAGCGCAAAACCCGGGTCCACCGCGCCGTCCCCATCGAGCCGGACCAACCCGCTGATCGGGCGTCCGTGGAAAAACTCGAACCGGCCCGCGACGATCGCTTTGCCATCGGCCTGCACTGCGACCGCTCTCAACTGGGCGTCGGCTGTGGTGGTGAACGATGGATGAAAGTGAGGATCGAGGCGGGGCGATGGGCTGGCTTGGGCCAGCGCCGCGATCGAGAACCATGCCGCCCATGAGACGCCGAGCCGGCCCGGCCACGACCGGGCTGGCAGCTCAACTCGATTGGCACAGCACACGGACACCACAGATTTCAGCAGCACGATCGACCCATCCCGTCCGCAACGGCTCTCGGACAGAGCCTCGTTGCGCCACCCATTAAGGAGCAGATAAAGAGCAGATGTTGTGCCGGGAGCCTCCGCCACACCCGGCACCGCCCAATCAGCGCATCTCCCAGCCTTCGAGCCCGCGACGCAGCCGGCCAAGTTGTCGAGGCCGGAAGACGCCCAGCGGCGTGATGATCCCGGTGATGAGATCGGGCGGGGTGACGTCGAACGCGGGGTTGCGGGCGCCGCTGGTCGGGTTGGCGACCCGGACCCAGGTCCGTTTGTTTCCCGCGGCAAGGCCCCAGGCCCCGAGGACTTCCTCTTCAACCCGTTCCTCGATCGGGATATCGCGTCCGGACCGCATTTCCCAGTCGATGGTCGAGAACGGAATCGCCACGTAGAAGGGGAGTCGATGCCGACGGGCGAGGACCGCCTTGGTGTAGGTGCCGATCTTGTTGGCGACTTCGCCGGTCCGGGCCAGCACCCGGTCGCTGCCCACGATGACGAGATCGATCTCGCCGCGCTGCATCAAGTGCCCGGCGGCATTGTCCGCGATCACCTGGTGCGAGATGCCCTGCTGCGCCAGCTCCCAAGCCGTGAGCGATGCCCCCTGACAGCGGGGCCGCGTTTCGTCGCAATAGACGTGAAAGGTCCGACCGGCCGCCTGCGCCGCGTAGAGCGGGGCGGTGGCGCTGCCCACATCCACGAACGCCAGCCAGCCGGCGTTGCAGTGCGTCAGCACGCGCGCCCCTTCCGGAATGAGGTCCAGGCCATGCCGCCCGATGGCCTCGCACTCCTGGACGTTCGTGTCGGCGAAGGCCTGTGCCGCCGCCAGCGCCAATTCCTGCTGTTCCGCGACCGTCCCGCCTTGCGTCATCCGGCGGCGGACCTGGTCCATGGCATTGACCGGGTCGACCGCGGTCGGCCGGGCGGCCTTGAGCGTCTCGTAGACGGTGGCGACACAGGCTCCGAAGCGATCGGGGTTCGCGCCGCGAAACGCGCGGACACCCTGGGCGAGTCCGAAAGCAGCCGTCGCCCCGATCGCTCCGGCGCCCCGGACCACCATGTCGCGAATGGCCGCGGCTGTTGCGCGGTAGTCGGGCGTGGCGGCCACTTTGAACCGGTGCGGCAACAACCGTTGCTCGATCAACCGCACCGTGTTGTGGCGAACATCGAAGTCGACGGTGCGGTAGTGGCGGGCGCGGTTGCCGACGGTGACATTCATACTCCGCCGTCACCGCACCTCGATCCTCAGCGCTTTGACTCGGGCGCGAAGCTTGCGGTAAAGCGGGTGCTTGCGGAAGGAGGCGAGGTCGGGGTCCCGAGCCAGCCAGCGGAAATCGCGATACCCGCGGTCGATGGCGAGGTTGAGGGCTGCGTAGGCGGCATCGAACTGGCTGGTGAGCGCGTAGCTGCACGCAAGGTTGTAATGGGCCAGCGGGTCTTCCGGCCGCAGGCGGGCCAACTGCGCGTCCACGCGCAGCCCGTCCTCGAAGCGCCCGCGCCTCGAATAATCGTCGGCGAGGAGCCTCAGGGCGTCGTCATAGGACGGATCACGTCGTGTCAGCCCCTCGAGGAATCCGATCTCGATGTCCAAATTGCGGCGTTCGTCGCGACGCAGCTTCTCTCTCCTGGTCTCAGCCATAAACCCGGGCCAAATCATGCCAGCCGTTGCGGCAGCGTCAAGGGACAGTGAAGGAGAGTGAAGGACGCGCCACGGTTGTTTTGTTTAAATTCCTGAAGGGTTGCAGTTGTTGAGGTTGGGAAT
>ENA-UOWO01004341-UOWO01004341.1-activated-sludge-metagenome-genome-assembly--contig:-NODE-4341-length-15714-cov-11.048918_pt1 | contig 15714 bp, 10 predicted proteins | sample MGYA00238148_ERZ761564 | MGnify/ENA primary metagenome ERZ761564 (study PRJEB28885, sample SAMN05720194) | activated sludge metagenome | isolation source: Anaerobic digester | place: USA...
AACATCTCCACATAATTGTTGGCGATGTTCACCGAATAAGGTGCAAACATGACCGTGGTATTGCTTCCAATGCTCACTTTACTACTCCCTTCAAAAGCTTTCAGGATGTCAACAACAATGTGCAACTGAGGGGTGATGCTACTGCGTACCGTTGCTTTTTCGCCACCAAAAGTGCGGGTGATCGTTTTGATGTTGTTGATGGTTTTGCTGTTCATGCCGCCAAAACCGCCGATGTGGTAGCGGAATTTTTTGTTGCCCGCTGCATCAGCCGTTGCTTGAGGAGACAAACCTTCCATTTTGAAGAAAATGTACCCCGAGTTCCAGCTCCAGTACATGTTGTCGTCGCCGCTGTTGGCTGCAGGATCAAGAATACCGGTGCGTTTGGCTAAATCCATGGTATTGCGGGCACTATCAACACCTACGGTGAAGGTCACTTCGGTGTAATCGCCAGCAGGAATGTTGTTCAGTTTGATTTCACGAGAGGCTGCAACACTTTCTTTCACCAGGAAATAGCTGCTGTCTTGGGGAACGGTATAAACAGTGCCATCGCCTTTCTTGAGTTTGACATTACTAATGTAATAGTTGAGCAAGGTTACGTTGAACTGGTCACCGTTGGCGTTGGTGTAGGTTTGAGGGCCGTTCAGTTGCAGGTTTTGCGAACCGACTACGTTGTCAAATTCCAGGATGATGCTGCCCTTGTCATTGGGGCTAAATTCACCTTCATCTTCTTTGTCACAAGAAAAAGTAAACAAAGTGGCACTGAACAGTGTCATCACTGTCAGGATATTTTTGACATTCATTGGTGTTGTATTTTTGAATGTAAACGAATGCCACAAAGGCGCAAATGAGCCTAGCTCCAAATACCGTCAATGTGTATCTTAGTGCCTTTGTCGCAAAAAAAACTTGAGAAACGGGCAGACTACGCCCATCGAATTACACCAATGCAATGGAAGGGGGCTTGATCAAAGCCAAAAGGTGAACAATAGAAGCAGGAATGTTGTAAAAAAACTGTTGTCTGGTCCGGGCGGCCAGCACAACGGGAGACAATTTTAGCTTAAACACCTGGAACACGTACACCAGGTCTTTGCCCAACAAATTTTCGAGACCATTGACAAAGTTATCGTGCCCCTGGCGCTGCACTTCGCGCATCTTGGTCATCAGAAAACACTTGCCATTACAGCTCAATTCTGGGCGGTCTCTGTTGATACACAATTCTTTGGCGATAAACGGCTGATTGGCCTTGAACCATACCCAAACCAATCCCATCTTCCAGCTTGGCCAGAGGATCAGGATGAGAAAGAAGTAGGCAAAAAAGGTTCTCATGCGTTGAATCGCTATGTTATTGTTTTGTTGGCGCAAAGCTAATTCGAATACAGTAATTAAAACAATGATTTTTGTTAAAAATTAAAAAACTTAAATCATCGCACTCCATTTTCTACACCTCAGTACCCAAAGTCTACACCTCAGTCTTCTTTTTTTGCAACTCCTACCCTATCCCCGCATCTTTGTGCTGTTCGCTGCCCAATGCACGAACCTTACGACATATGAAAAAGGGATTGCTCACACTGGTTTTTGGTTTATCAAGCCTGTTTCTAAGCGCTCAAACCCTCGTCAAAGGTGTGGTCACGAGTACTACTGGAGAAAACATCATCGGTGCCAACATCGTTTTGTTGGGCACCTACGATGGAACTTCTTCCGACCTCAACGGCGCATTCAACTTTTACACTACCGAAACGGGAAAACAGGTTTTACAAATCACCTACATCGGTTGTGATACCCTCAGTTTGCCAGTCGAACTGCAAGGACAGCCGCTGGAATTCAAATTCAAGCTCAAAGAAACCGTCAACGAGTTGAACGCCGTGACCATCGTCTCTGGCGTTTTTGAAGCCAGTGACACCAAAAAAAGTGTGGTCTTGAAGTCGGTCGATATTGCCCTCACCGCAGGAGCTGTAGCCGACATCACCGGAGCCATGCTGACCCTGCCAGGTACCACCCGCAACCCTGAAACGGGCCAATTACTGGTCCGTGGCGGCGCCGCCTATGAAACCCGTACCCTCATTGATGGCCTCTACGTACAAAATGCCTACAACAGCACCACGGCCAACATGCCGGCCCGCAATCGTTTTTCGCCTTTTTTGTTCAAAGGAATGATGTTCAGTTCTGGCGGCTATTCCGCCGAATACGGCCAGGCTTTGTCTTCCGCCCTGATCCTCAATACGACTGATGTGGTGGGACAAACCACCACAGGCATCCAGTTACTATCGGTCGGTGGCGGGCTTTCACAGCAAAAAAGTTGGGAAAAAAGTTCCTTGAGCGTGAGTGGCACCTATACCAACCTGAGCCCTTATTTCAGACTCATCAAACAAAATTTTGACTGGAAACAAGCCCCCACAGCGGGCAACGCCGAACTTTCGTTCAAAACCAAAACCAGCCAAACCGGGATTTTTAAATTTTACGCCACTGGTTCCAGCAACGGTTTCAACATGAATGTGGCCATTGCCGGGGACGAAAGTCAAAAAATGCCCTTAAAACTGAGCGGCGAGAACCTGTACACCAATGCCTCTTATCGGGACATTGTGTTCAAAGACTGGACCTTGTTTGTGGGTTCAGCCTACAGTTGGAACCGCGATAAAATCCGCCAAAACTTTGACCTTAATACCCTGCAACAATCGGCCCAAACCCGTTTCAGCCTCTCCCATTCCCTGAGCGAGCAAGTCAAACTGAAGTTTGGCGCTGAACACATCTGGAGTCTTTTTGATGAAAAATACACCGAGGGACAATCCTTCACGACCCTGCACCCCGACAACTACCTGGCGGCCTTCGCCGAAACTGACCTGAGCTTTAACGACAAATGGTTGGCCAGAGTAGGTCTCAGGGCCGAACATTCCAGCCTCTTGCACAAAGGAAACGTAGCGCCCCGCTTGTCTACCGCTTACATCCTGCGCAAAGGAGAACAAATTGCGCTATCCTTCGGTCAGTTTTACCAAACTCCCGAACATACCCAAATGCGCCGCAGCACCGCCGTGGGGTTTGAACAAGCCGATCACTACATCCTGACCTACCAAAAGCAAGTGGAAGGTTACGTGTTCCGGGTGGAAGGCTACTACAAAAAATACCACAACTTGCTCAAAACGACGGGCGAATTGCCCGATAACACCGGTTATGGTTATGCCCGAGGCATCGATCTGTTCTGGCGCGATTCCAAAAGCATCAAAAACGGGGATTATTACATCTCTTACAGCTTTTTGGACACCGAGCGCAACTACCGCGATTTTCCGGTGCAGGCCATGCCCTATTTTGCGGCCAAACACAATGCAGCTATCGTGTACAAGCACTGGATACACAAGCTGAGCACCATGCTGAGTACAACCTACGCTTTTCAGTCGGGTCGCCCATACAATGACCCCAATACTACAGTATTCAATGGAAGCCGCACCCCCGTGTATCAAGACCTGAGTGTGACTGTATCGTACATCACCAACATCAAGGACAATTTTACGGTGCTGTACCTCGCCGCCAACAATGTACCGGGGTTTCGGCAAGTGTCGGGATACCGCTTTTCCAACGCCCCCGATGCCAGTGGCCAATACCTGGGTTCCCCCATCGTGCCCCCGGCCAAACGGTTTATTTTCCTGGGTCTGATCATGACCATTGGGGAAAAATTTGAAAAAAACCAGGGCAACAACGATGACATTTGACCAACATTCAATCATTCAAAAAACCATACAACCATGAAAAATCTCGCAATTTTGTTCCTCTGCTTTTTGTTCGTGACCACCCTTCCTGCACAAAATGGTAAATTCCAAATGGCCATGGGCAAAGCCCTGGGCGAAATGGCGACCAACAAAGGGGTTGAAGGCTTGAAAACCAGCGCCAATACCTTTTCCCGCATCGCCAGCGTCGAAACCACCGAATGGCTGCCGCAGTACTATGCTGCCCTCTGTCATTTGTACGCCGGATACAGCATCATGGAAAGCAACATGGTTGAGGCCCAAAACCTGGCCAAAACAGCCCTGACTGAAATCCAGGCTGCCCAAAAAATCGCTCCCAGCGAATCAGAATTGGTAGCCCTCGAAGCCTTTGCCTATCAACTGCAATTGCTCGAAGACCCCATGACCAAAGGCGCCGAAATGAGTGGAAAAATCTTCGCTACCCTGGGCAAAGCCGAATCTTTGAATCCTGCAAATCCCAGAACGTATTATCTTCGGGGTAACTTTACGCTGAACATGCCCGAGTTTTTTGGCGGTGGCGCGGCGAAGGCTTCACCGGATTTACAAAAGGCCGTGGCGGCTTATGCAGCTTTTACCCCTGCTTCTCCTTTTCATCCAAATTGGGGAGCGGAAGAGGCCGGGGAACTGGCGGAGAAAGTGAAATAGTAAATTGGTTGAGAAGGTTGAGGCTACCGCAGGGATTTTGACAATGTCCTTGCCTAAGTCGCTCGCGGTAGCCTCAACCTCCCTAAACCTCCCTCAACTTAACAGCCGTGAAATACCTCAAAGAATTCGTCCTCGTTTTCCTCATCCTCGGCGGCCTCATTAGCGGCCTGGATTTGCTATTGGACGATGAAAAAAGCCTGTGGAGTTTTTTCAGGCAATGGATCATGAATGGTACTGGAAGTGTGTTGATGTGGAGTGGAAATTCCTATCTGGCCGATGCATTGAGCATTCATTTTCCCTGGACTAAAGACTCCATTAAACGTTTGGTGGTGACCATTTTGGCTACGCTCATCTATACTTTTGTGGCTTGGCTGATTTTGGTTTGGCTTTCCAGCGTGCTGTACCACTGGATACTCAATTGGGAAGGCTTAAGGCATGAAATTTTGAACGGATCATTTTTTGTTACCCTAATCATTACTGTACTGGTGTCCGCTTTTATGCACGGTCGAGGTTTCTTGCTGGCCTGGAAAGAGACCCTGATTGAAGCTGAACACCTCAAAAAAGAGCACATTGCCGCAAAATACGAAGCGCTGAAAAACCAGGTTAATCCGCATTTTTTGTTCAACAATTTCAATGTTTTAGCCACCCTGGTTCACAAAGACGCGGATTTGGCCGAGCGTTTCATCAAACAATTGGCCAATGTGTACCGCTACGTACTCGATAGCCGCGAGCAGGAACTCGTGCCCCTGGAGCAAGAATTGAAGCAACTGGAAGCTTACGTTTTTTTGATGAAAATCCGTTTTGGCGAAAGCCTGCAAATCCAGATGGCGCCCGAATTGAGCGACCTGAAGGACAAAAACGTGGCTCCTCTCACTTTACAAATGTTGGTGGAAAACGCCCTTAAACACAACGAAGCTTCCAAGTCCAATCCCCTGCTCATTGAGGTATTTGCCGATGAGGAAGGTTATTTGGTGGTCAAAAACCACTTGCAAGCCAAACAAAACGTAGGCGAAACAACCGGGGTAGGGTTGGCCAATATCAGTGGTCGCTACAAGTTTTTGAGCAACAAAGCAGTACAAACTTCGCAAGAAGGAGGTTTTTTCACCGTCAAAATCCCCCTGGTTCCATCATGAAAGTGGTCATTGTAGAAGATGAAGAACTGGCCGCCGAAGGTTTGATCCTGGCCCTGCAGCGCCTGGAAGCAAAGGTGGAAGTTGTGGCCGTACTGGATTCGGTACGTGCTGCGGTAGCCTGGTTCAACAACAACCCCAAGCCCGATCTCGCGTTTTTTGACATCCAACTGGCCGATGGACTGAGTTTTGCCATTTTTGAACAGTGCAACATCTCGTGTCCGGTAATTTTCACCACGGCTTACGACGAATACGCCCTCCGCGCCTTCAAGGTCAACAGCATCGATTACCTGCTCAAACCATTTGAAGCTACCGATTTGCAAAAAGCCCTTGAAAAATGGCGACTGCTCCGAGGAGAATCCAACCCCGAACTCCCCCCCAATACTGGACTCATGCGCCTGTTGATGCAACAAATGACCCAACAAATCCGACAGGAACCTTACAAGTCGCGCTTCATGGTCAAAATTGGCGACAACCTCCTCTCGGTGAACAGCCAGGACATCGACTACCTCTACAGCGAAAACAAAATCGTGTGGTTGCGCCACCAAAACGGCCGCAAATACTTGATTGACTACACCTTGGAGCAACTGGAAGAACTGCTCGATCCTGCCCTGTTTTACCGCATCAACCGCAAATACATCATCGCCATTTCAGCCATTAAATCGGTGGCAGCTTATACCAATAGCCGCTTGAAGGTATTCTTGAAAGACCCACCGGATAAAGAGGACATTTTGATCAGCCGGGAAAGGGTGGAAAGTTTTAAAGGCTGGATGGGAAAGTAGTTTTCTGGTATTTTGTTATTCATATTGAGGGGAGTTTCTACTCCCTACAGTTATTATGTGAACTTACGTGAACAAGATCGCCTTTGGAATCAGAAAATTCGCTTTAGACCCCACACGGAATGACCAGGTGATTTTTGTCTCTTCCTTTTTTCGCCCTGCCGCGTTGCAAATGCTCGCCGGAGCTTTGGCCATGTCTGCGCTTTGCGCCTTGCCGATCAAAAAAATAAATTCGCCAAAATTTCACCTGCCCACCCCGCGTGGGGTATATTTGCCCATCAGTTCAACAATACCAAGTTACATGAGTGCCAAAAAAACGCTTAAAGAAGAGGCCCTATACTACCACGCCAAAGGCCGCCCGGGCAAAATTGAGGTAATCCCCACCAAAGAAACGGCCACCCAACGCGATTTAACACTTGCTTATTCTCCGGGGGTTGCCGATCCCTGCCTCGAAATTGCCGCCAATCCCGAAGACGTCTACAAATACACGGCCAAAGGCAACCTGGTCGCGGTAATTTCCAACGGCACAGCGGTGTTGGGGCTGGGTGACATTGGTCCCGCAGCCGGCAAACCCGTGATGGAAGGCAAAGGATTGTTGTTCAAAATATATGCCGATATCGACGTTTTTGACCTGGAACTTGACACCAAAAATGTGGACGAATTTGTCCGCACGGTCAAAATTCTCGAACCCACCTTCGGCGGGGTAAACCTGGAAGACATTTCTGCTCCGGAGTGTTTTGAAATCGAAGAAAGGTTGAAAGCGGAATTGAACATTCCGGTGATGCACGATGACCAACACGGCACCGCGATCATTAGCGCCGCAGCCTTGCTCAATGCCCTCGAAATCGTCAACAAAGACATTGCCAAGGCCAAAATCGTGGTCAATGGTGCGGGTGCTTCAGCCATTTCCTGCTCAAAATTGTACCATAGTTTGGGTGCAAAGAAGGAAAACATTTTTATGTTCGACTCCAAGGGTTTGATCCACCCCAGTCGCACCAATCTGGATGGCAAAAAAATAGAATTTGCCAATGACAACGCGCCAGCCGAAACCACCCTGACCGAAGCTTTAACGGGAGCTGATGTGTTCATTGGTTTGTCAAAAGGCAACGTATTGAAACAGGAAATGGTCCAGGTGATGGCCAAAGACTGCATCGTATTTGCCATGGCCAACCCAACACCCGAGATTGCCTACGACGAAGCAATGGCCGCCCGAAAAGACATCATCTTTGCCACGGGGCGTAGCGATTACCCCAATCAGGTCAACAACGTTTTGGGCTTTCCCTACATCTTTCGCGGCGCCCTGGACGTACGTTCTAAAGTGATCAATGAAGAGATGAAACTGGCTGCCGTGCGAGCCCTTGCCGATCTGGCCAAAAAAGCCGTTCCCGACATCGTCAATATGGCTTACGGCAAAGACAACCTGATTTTTGGCCGCGAATACATCATCCCCAAACCCGTCGATCCACGTTTGTTGACCACGGTAGCGCCGGCAGTGGCCAGAGCAGCGATGGAAACAGGTGTGGCCAAATTCCCGATTAAGGATTGGGATGCATACGAAACGCAGCTGTCCAAACGCTTGGGTCTCGACAATACCCTCACCAAAGCCATCACCAACAAAGCAAGACAAAATCCAAAGCGGGTCGTTCTGGCCGATGCCGAAAACCTGGCCGTACTGAAAGCAGCCCAGCAGGTACGCCAAGAGAACATTGCCACGCCAATCCTGCTGGGCAATGTTAAAAGAATCAAACAACTGATTCTCGACAATCATTTGGATCTGGCCCAGGTCGAAATCATCGATCCGATGTCGCCACAAAACCCAGAAGAAAAAGCCAGACTGATAAGGTATGGCGACATGCTTTTTGAAAAACGCAAACGCAAGGGGTTCAACAAAACCGAAGCCCACGACATCATGCGCCGCCGCACGTATTACGCCTGTATGATGGTGGAATCGGGTGAAGCCGATGCCATGATTGGGGGGATGACCCGCAATTACCCCGATACCCTGCGCCCGGCACTTCATGCCGTCGGCCGCCAGGAAGGGGTAAAAAAAGTGGCAGGGATGTACATCTTGATGAGCCGTTTTGGGCCATTGTTTTTGGCCGATACCACCGTCAATTTTAATCCAACGGCTGAAGAGATTGTCGAAATCGCTGAATTGGTGGCCAAGGAGGTGGAAAAATTCAACATCAAGCCCCGCATTGCCCTGCTGACTTATTCCAACTTCGGCAGCGCGGACGGGGAAGACGCCATCAAAATGCGCAAAGCCGTGGAGATGCTCAAGGCCAAACACCCCAAAATGATTGTGGATGGGGAAATGCAGGCGCATTTGCCTTTTGATACGGAATTGCTGCGGGAAAACCATCCCTTCTGCGATTTGGGAAAAGAGGGTGCCAACATCCTGTTGTTTCCCAACTTATCCGCATCGAACATCGCTTACAACCTGGTCAAAGAAGTGGCTGCCATTGAAAAAATTGGCCCGGTTTTATTGGGTTTAAAAAAACCGGTGCACGTGTTACAATTGGGCAGTACTACGCGTGAAATTGCCAACATGATTGCCATTTCGGTGGTGGAAGCGCAAATGATCAAATAGGTTTGTTTTGGATTGAAAATGCATATTCTTCGCAGGATAACGAATAGCTGAACTGCAGGTAGGTGAGTAATTTTAGGAGTTGCTTAAGCGTGTGTTTAGAATTCCTAAAACACGCTAAGTTCCTAAAATTTCACCTACATGCAGATCAACACACGCTCGGATTACCGATCCTGAGTTTTGCTCCCCTCCTAGCGACCAGCCATCAATTGCTGGAGCGAAAGTCAAGGTTGCGATTCATAGGGACTAGCAAAATCACACTGCCGCTTCCACCACCTCATACCAGCCCTCCTTCTCAAAAATCTTCTCCACATCCCGTTTCAGCCCCTCTACATCAAAACCCCGTACCAATGCGGCATAAGCCTTCAACTGTTCAATCCCCTGTAAATAAGCTTGCTCCATCAATTTAACAATCTCGGACTCAGTCGCATGTACAACTTGTTCATAAGAAATGCGGACGGAAATATCTGCTTCCTGTTTTTTGGCGGAGTAGTGCTGATATGGTGCCAGTACTTTGTCATCGGGAGGCATAACCAAAAAAGTGAAGTATAACTTTTTCAAGCCCTCATCATATTTTGTAAGGTCAATACCTTCGTGCAACGCAAAGATGAAAGGGGCAATGTCCATTTTGGGATAAATCTCGTGCCACAGTCTACCAGAGATGTAAATTTGTCTTTCGTCAGGCAGGTTTTTCATCAGATGTCAATTTCATGGAGAAGATTTTGGCAAAACAAAAATAACTAAAAAACAATTACTACGCTGCCGCGATTCTTCTCCAACAAACCCTCAATCTCCAAAATTTGCCCTAGCCAAAACCCACCCAAAGTGCCGTGACCACCATTCTCCCCTCCCCTACCTTGCTGTCCAAACAACGCACCATGCGCAGCAAGTCCATCGACTATGACGCCTTACTAAAAGATTTCATCAGTGATTTTTTCCCTGATTTTATTGCGTTTGCCAATCCAGCCCTCTCTACTGCGATTGACTGGGCAAAGGGTTACACCTTTTTGGAACAAGAACTCATCAATGCCATGCGTGGGCGATTCAAAGTGCGTGGAAAAAGGAAAAAAACCGACAAGCTGGTCAAAGTCGTCCTGAAAGAAGGTACGAACCATTATGTGTATGTACATGGGGAGTTTCAGCACCAACCAGAGCCTGATTTTGCCCTGCGGATGTACAACTACCGGGCGTTGATTGGTCTGCGTTATGATATTGAAAGCATCACGGCCATGGCGGTGTTCACCGGAGCAAAACCTGCACCAAATCAATTGCAATATGCCAAACAGGTTTTTGGTACCAGGCTAGTATATGAATTCAATAGCATCGTGGCCATTCAATTGGATGAATCCGGACTGATTCAGGCAATGGATAATCCTTTTGCAGTAGCCATGTTGGCGGCGCAATACGCCTACCGCAGTCGAAACAATCCCGCCTTGCGCCTTGAATTAAAGACCAAACTATTCGACTTGTTGCGTACCAAAGGCAACATCAACCTTGACCGAAGTGTCAAATTGCTTATCTTTGTAAGAGACTTTGTGCATTTACCGAAAAAATTGGAGAACGAATTCCTACAATCTCAATTTTCCCTAGCATTTCCAAACGAAGTACCAATGATCATTAGCCAAGGAACAAAGGATTTTGCAGCAGGTTTTTACGAACGAGCTTTTGGGTACAATCCTGCACAGTTGCTGGCAGAAGAGCAGGCTAAATTGGCCAAGGAGCGCCAAAAGGCGGAGGAAGAGCGCCAAAAAGCACTAGAAGAGCGTCAAAAACTCCAAAACACTATCCTCAATTTGCACCAACTCGTCAAAATGAGCCCGCCTGAAATCGCAGTAATCGTGGGCATGACGATTGAAGAAGTTGAAGCTTTAATCACCTTACATGGGGAAAAAAGCGGGGAATAAAGCTCCCTCACTTCCCCTTAAACTTCCCCTCCAAAACCTTCATGAAATACCCACCAACCACACTTCGCGCCTGAAAACCAATCATTTTCCCAGTTTTGGTATCGTGCCAATCGCTTAAGGGAACGCGCGAGCTGGTGTGGGTTGCAAAATGGGACATAGGCTGGATCAGGGCCTCAAAATCCTGCTGTTTGTTTGCCAAAGTGGCTGTCCACACTACCCAATCCGATTTGGTATAATTGGCCCGGCTGTCGAGCGGAAGGCCATATTCGTTTTGTTTGCTGAGGTAGTACTTTATTTCTTTTTCAAAAACCGTAGATGGAAAATAATTCAGGTTCAACACCTTGTCCCAAACCAGGTTGTACTTTTGGCTCCAGGTGCCTTTTTTGTCAAAAGTGAGGGCGTAGTGGTCTCCATCTTCAGCGATCGATTGCCATTTACTCACATAGCCTTTGCAAATTTCATCAAATTGGGTGTAGCGCGGCAAGTCGCCCATTTTTTTGGCCAGCATGGCATAGGCTTCCATAGCCACAATCGCTTTCGCCGATAAATTGGCGTTTCGGGCCAGGTGGCCAGCAAAATCATCGGTACACAGCTGGGTGGTAGGATCGAAGCCCTCTTTGCTGAGGTAGTCGGCCCAAATTGAAAGGGTCGGCCAATGTTTTTTGGCGTAATCCGTCGTGCCTTCCGCCAAACAAATGGCTGCCGTGAGGATGATCATGTTGCCACATTCCTCGACGGGCATGTCTTCGGGATAGGTTTGCCCATTGGCCAGGGGATAGGTTCCCAAATCGTGCGCGGCAAAGGGTTTGGTCCATTTGCCACTTTCGCTGTAGTAAAAAATCCCGTTCAGCATCCCTTTCAGCAATTCGGGCTGGTAGGCCAAAAACAGCGGGGCTGAAGGATAAGTGACGTCAACGGTGTTGATGGAGCCATTGCTAAAATTTTCTTTGGACAAGAACAGCGTTTCTCCATTGGGGCTTTTGACCAGTTTGTGCGCAGAGATGCTTTGCCGATAGGCCAGTTCACAAAGCTCAGCGTATTCCTCGCCGCCGGCTTTGAGGGCCTCTTGCCGGATCATTTGATTCGTGGCCAGGCATTTTTTCAGCATTGAGGGGTATTCTTTCCAGGCTTTAGCGAGCAGTTGTTCGATGTTTTCGGTGCCGCTGTTGTTCCACCAGGGCCGCAGGTTTTGTCCAAAATATTGTACCGCAAACAGGTCGTCGTAACCCAGCATCAGCACCTGGGTTTTGGGTTTGCTGCTCACGGCGTCCAGATTTACAAGGGTATGCAAGGTCAGTTTTTTGCCCGTTTTTTGAGTAATAGCATTGACCTGGAAGGGTTTGGACTGGTCCGAGATGTACTGATGCACCTGCTTCCCGGTTGCAGTGGCCACATACAGGTAACCCCAATCGATGCGCAAGTCATCGCCTTTCTTTTTCAGAATGGCCTGCTCGGTAGTTCCCGCTTTTGACAGACTCAACCCATTTGCAGTAAAAACTTTAGCACTGACTTGCTGAGCATTGGTATTGGTGGCAAGATCGGTAGAGGCGCCCAGACTCAATAGCACCTGATGTACTTTTCCATCGTTGGACTGGACTTCGGCAGTAATGTAGGAAATTGGTCTGGCCAGCAAATCCAGGTCTTCCATTAACAGTGGGGAGGTAAAAGTGAGTTTTAAATCCACTTTGCCACAAGTGAAATCATAGATCGTTTGGGTGGCATTGATTTGTACCTGTTTTTGCTGGGCAAGTTTGATGATTTGCTGCGTAGAAGGCGCGGATTTTTGCACAATACCCACATCCAGCAAAGCCCCGCCACCCGTGTTGACTACGTGGATGGCGAATACGTTGCGGCCTTTTTTCAATAGAGACTTCATCTTGTCCGTCAAGGGCAACAAACGGTATTTGCCCGCGCAACATCCGGCGGTATAGATCAGTTCGCCGTTGAGGTAAACATTTACATCGTCATCGTACTGGAGCTTCAGTAAGGGAGCAGAAAATTCGGTAGTGTTTGAGTCAAATGTTCGGCGCATCCAAATGTTTCTGCTGCGCCAGATGGTCTTGGACACGCCGTCGATGTTCCCGAAAGGAGCCGCACCAGATTGCCAACTGCGGTCGTCAAAACCTTCGCTCATCCAATCAGCAGCGGGTTGAACTTCGGTATATTTGGCTTGATAAGATTCCTCATCCCCTGCGGGTAAAATTGCATCAAAACTGGGTGCATCAGCACCCATGAATTGAAAAATCTCGCCGTCTACCTTCAAAAAACCGGTCAGGGAATGGTCATTCCCGGTCCAATGTTTGGTGGGGGAAGCATTCAGCTGATCGGTGGTCGACCAAATGCTGAAGTAGGGATCGTGGGTGATCAGTGGATAGGCCGGGGCTTTTTGGCTTTGTGAAAAGCATGGATGGGCAAAGACAGCAAGAACGATGAATAGGAAAAAGGCTTTCATACCGATAGTTTATTAGACTGCTAAAATTTTCAAAATGCTGGACTCACTTCACTCAACAAGCCCGCAAACTCCCCCGCTAAATGTCGCCGTGTGAACTGCTGAATGCCCTCCGCACTACCTTGTAATGCTCCAGTCTGGTAGGCCGCAAAAAAGTGGAGAATACTGTTTTTCAGCCCCTGCACATCTTCGTAATTGTGCAGTGCTCCGCCTTTGGTCAGTTCGATGACTTTAGCCGAATCACTGTCGCGGGGGCCAATGGCCAACAATGGGCGCCCTGAGCCCAAGTATTCGTACAACTTGCCAGGAATGATCGTCCGGGCATTGGGGGAATTGTTGATCAACAGCAAATTGACTTGTGATTGCTGCTGGTATTTTACCGCTTCGGCGTGTGGCACAAAGTCGATGAATTCGGTATGGTCTTGCAGGCCGTAGCGCTGAACAGATTCACGCACTGAAAAATCGGTGGGGCCGATCAAGCGAATTTTTAAGCGATTTTTTAAATCGGGCGCTTCGTCCAAAGCTGCTTTTACCGCCTGCCAAAACACTTCGGGATTCCGATCCTTGTTCATGGAGCCGATGTGCGCAATGGAAAAATCGGCATCCAGTACAGCAGATTGGGCCTGGGTGAAATCGGCATCATCAAATCCATTGGGGATCACGGCGATGTCTTGGCGACCGCACAAGGCGACAAATTCCTCGCGCGAGCGCCAGGTAACAGCTACAACACGGGAGGCGGTTTTGAGCACTTTTTGCTCCAGGGCTTTGTGCCGGGCGTCGGCCCAGGAACTCAGGCGCAGGTCTTTGTAAAAATCGATATTGGTCCAGGGATCGCGGAAATCGGCAATCCAGGGAATGCCAGTAGCCCTGTGAACGCCTTCGGCGATCAGGTGCATGCTGTGCGGGGGGCCGGTGGAAACAATGGCATCTACCGGGTGATCCCGCAGGTACTTGCTCAGGTATTTGATCGAGGGTTTGATCCAAAACATGCGGGCATCGGGGATGAAAAAGTTGCCCCGAATGAACACCGATATTTTTTGGGCCAGGCTTTCTTTTTTACCCTCATTGATGAACCCGGAGTAGATCTTTTCTTCTTTTTTGCGGCCTAAAAATTGCTTGTACAATTGATAAGGCTCCCAAATTGGCGTCTTGACCACCTGCAAATCGGGCGCAACTTCTCTGGCCAAACTTTCATCAAATGCAGCCGTTTCTCCGTTTGAAGGGGTGTACACAATGGGTTCCCAGCCGTATTGGCGGATGTATTTGGTCATTTTGACCCAACGCATGACCCCGCCACCGCCTGCTGGAGGCCAATAATAGGTAATCAGTAGAAATTTCTTCATGGGAAGTTGAATAAGTGTGTGTTTGAGCTGGCAAAATGGATTTGGCTATTTGCTCAACACGGGCACCCGACTCACCTTCACCTCAAACTTCCGCGCTACGGGCACCTCTTTTTCTTCGAGATACTCCTCCTGCCGAAAAGTTTTCACCAGTGCTACAGCTATGACCCGCAAACGCGCGTCGATGGCCTCGATGTAGTTGTCGTTGCCCATTTCAAAATTGAGTACACCCTGGGTATAAGTATTGTGGCGTGCATACGCCGCCGGGCCATCACCCGAGTCCAGCAATTTATTCTCTTTGGCCAACACACGGTATTTGATGTTGTTGCCCCCGCGTGGCACCGTGAAATAGCTTACCCCATCCAGGGCCAAAGAAGCCAAGGCACCGTAGGGACCGGCCAAATAGCCCAGTTTACCCGCCGCACTAACGGCATTTTTACCCAGAGTGGCCAAACGATTGGCTTCGCTGTATTGTTTTTCGGCCTGTTCGCCCGAGCCAATCCAATAAGCCCAGGCAATGACTTCGTAGGATCGATCCGTTTCGTACTTGTTGCCGGGCAAGGTTACCGGTACTTTGCTGGTTGTAGAGCCCGACCAATTGGCTTTGGCCGCGATGCGTTCGGTTTTGTCAACCAAACTTACAATGGCGGTATCCGTACGCACCAGTACCCGACGGGTTTGTTTCACCATCTGTTTTTCAAAGCGGGCATCGTTGTTCTGATACACCGTATCGAAACGTTCCACCCATTTTACTGCGGTGACAAACGAACGGGTTTTTTCGGTTTGGGGAATGCGTTGAATGCGCACTTTAATCGTGCGGTCTTTTTTGGTATCGCTGCGAAAACGAAAACGGTACACTGCGGCTTTGGGTACCTCCAGCGTTTTTTCTTTGATGGCAGCCGTATTCAGTTCTCTGAATTTCACATTGCTGGGAAATTCGGTGATCTCCACTTCTGCCAATACCGCGCCCACACTTTCAGAAAAGCTGAACACAATTTTATCTCCCGCTGCAAAACCGTAAAACAGCTCTTGTTCTTCCTTGTTGGAAAACTGCAAGCTTAAGTCACATACCTCGACAGGTTTTTGACTAATCCCAACAATCGGGATGCCTAAAGTTGAAAGGAGGAGAAAGAAAAATAGGTTTTTCAT
>ENA-UOWO01004342-UOWO01004342.1-activated-sludge-metagenome-genome-assembly--contig:-NODE-4342-length-15713-cov-5.664389_pt1 | contig 15713 bp, 8 predicted proteins | sample MGYA00238148_ERZ761564 | MGnify/ENA primary metagenome ERZ761564 (study PRJEB28885, sample SAMN05720194) | activated sludge metagenome | isolation source: Anaerobic digester | place: USA...
AGCGCGATCCAACCCGCGGTCCGGCCCATCACTTCCAGGATCATGACCCGATGATGAGCCTGCGCGGTCGTGTGAAGCCGGTCAACCCCTTCCGTGGCGATCCCCACCGCCGTGTCAAAGCCGAACGTGATATCCGTCCCCCGGATATCGTTATCGATCGTTTTCGGGACACCGATGATCGGGATCCCGTCTTCGAACAAATGACTGGCGATCTTTAACGTTCCGTCACCCCCGATGCACACCAGGCAGCCAATGTCCAATTCCTGAACCGTCTTAATGACTTTCCGCGACACATCCCTGGGGGTGGCTGTCTTGTCTTTAGGATCAATGTATTTATAGGGGCTGGCTTTATTAGACGTCCCCAGGATCGTCCCTCCCAGGGTCAAAATGCCAGAAACGTCCTGATAATCCAATTGACGGAATTTCCCTTTTATAAGCCCTTCATAACCGTCCTCCACGCCGATGACACTCCAACCCAATTCAAGAATCGCTTTTTTCGTGACCGCCCGGATAACTCCATTCAGGCCTGGGCAGTCGCCTCCGCCGGTTAAGACGGCAATTTTCTTTTTGGCGGGCATATCAAAACCTCGTCCTTTCTGTGCGCTCTTATCAAGAGCGTTTTAATGTCTCGTCCGCAATAATATATTTATCCTTCAAAACAAACGCTTCTCTGTCACATAGCCATCATAATAGAAAGCGCAAGAATCGTCAATCCTCGCTTCCGATGGCCTTCATTAAGAAAGCGTTCCCGGCTTCCTGACGAAAAGAAGAATTCCCGGCACCCTCCCCCGCCCGGGCCGGGAAAAGCCGCTCCTTCTGTCTGGCGATTTCAACCGCCTTTTCTCCCTCTCCCCGCGCTGTATATATGGCGATCAGCAGATCATAATCCGAAGGACGCGGGGATTGAACCAGCCGCATGTTTTCCCGCGCGTACCATAACGCCTGCCCAAGATCCCCTGTTCGCAGCATGATCTCCCCCATTCCTTTGTAGGGAAGATGAAACCGGGGATATTCTTTAATCGCTTCCCGGAAAAAGAACCCGGCTTTATCCGGCTCCGCCTTCAGACAATCTCCTAAAAAAGTAAGAACCCTCGGATCCCGCGCGCCCAAAAGCACGCTCTGCTGCAAGGCCTGCACGGCCGTCGGACAATCACCGTTTTGAAACGCGATCATCCCGAGCGACTGATATCCTGCCCGGTGACGGGGGTGCGCTTTGATCAGGGCCTTGGCCAGAGTCAAGTCATTTTTCCACGCCGCGTTCAAGCTCCCGAGCTTTAAAACACATATCAGTAAAAGACCGACTTGGGCCACCATCCCCCAGGGGCGCGCCTTCGTCACCCCGATCCTTTTTATCATCTCCTCCCCCCATAACGCGACGGCCGCCGATAGTCCGGCCAACGGCACATACAAGTACCGGTGAGCGGCCGGGTTCACGAGAGGAATGAAATGCGCAACGGGAAAATAGGCGGCGAAAAACCAGAATATAAAAAAGCCCTCCGCCGGACTCATCCGGAAACTTCTAAAAAGCCCATACAACAACATCACCATCGTCAGGAGCCCCCAGTCCGCGCTTCCCGCGCCCCAAGGCCGGTACCCTCCAGGAACGATTTTGACAGCCCACGGGCAAAAGAGCGCTTGAATATTAAAATAAAAAATCTCTAAAACCCGCACCAGATGCATCACCCAGGTCGGGCTTATTTTTAGCTGTCGAAAAGTCGTGTTCGGGAACACAAAAAAATACATATACAGATAAAAACCGGTGGCCGCCGCGATCCCGGCATAATAACAAACGGGAACGGACCGACCCTCGGGTTGATCCCGTTTCAAAATAAAAAAATACCCGGCCAACAGAACCGGAAACGCCAGAGCCGATTCCTTGGCAAACACGGCTAAAGTATACAGCCCCCAGGAAAGGCCCCAGAGACCGGGATGCCCTTGGCCCTTTCCTTCCAAGGCAGACACGAAGGACACGAACGCGCCCAACAGAAAAAATCCCGCCAACAGGTCAGCGCGGTAACCGGCCACCGAAACCGCTTCAGCTTGGACCGGATGAATGGCGAACAACGCCGCGCCGAAAAGAGCCGCCCGATGGTCCCGCGACAATTTCATGATCAGCATAAAAACCAACAGCACGTTCAAAACGTGCAAAATCAGGTTGTGAAGATGGTAGCCGAAAGGCCGCCGGGCCCATAGCCAGCGGTCCATAAAAAAGGTGGCGGACAATACGGGGCGGTAAGAAACCGACCCGGAGGTAAAATTAACCGTGTTCCCGAACAGGACATCGTGGCCGCGGGTAAGATACTTCTCGCTCCATAGGTGGGGGATATGGGAAGGGCTGTCATAAAAACGGTTATAAACAATAAAGGCCAGGTCGTCGCCTACAAAGCCATGAAAAAGGACGGGGCTGAACACGGCCGCTGTCATCGTCACAAGCAGCAACAGCGGATGGGTTGTTACAAAACTAACCGCATTTTTAATCGGTGATCCCATCCTCATTCCGTTTGACTTTCTCCAGTTTGGGCGGCAAAATCACGATCTCAACTCTCCGGTTTTGCTGCTTCCCTTGGGGAAGGTCATTGGGCGCGACCGGCTTGAATTCGCCATGCCCCACCGCGGAAAGCCGCCCCGGGAGAACCCCGCATTCGTCCACGAAGAAATGCACGACGGCCAAGGCCCGGGCGGAGGAAAGTTCCCAATTGGATTTCCAGCCCGACACTTTGATCGGATCATTATCCGTGTGCCCTTCGACCGCGACTTGCGCGTCAGGGATGTCACGTTTGAGCACCTGGCTGATATCGTTTAGAATGCGCTGCCCATCCGAGCTGACGGCGTCTTTCCCAGGGCTAAAAAATATTTCCGACAGGAACGTGACGACCAACCCCCTCTCCGTCATTTCCAACTTCGCTTTATATTCATTGACTTCCTTGCTAAGCCGTTGTTCCAAATCATGTTTTGCCCTTTCCAAAGCCGACATTTCCCTGGATTTTTTCTCTTCGACACTGCGGACCTCCCCCTGACATCCGGACCGGATCATGGCTATTTCGTCGTCTTTTTCATTCATGAGCCGCCGGATTTCCAAATCCTTGTCCCGACGCAATTCTTCAAGGGCGGACTGGTTCTCTCGGCCCATCTTCTCCAGGTTCTTTTTCATCATGGCGACCTCAAACCGCAGTTCATCCGTCCGCTGGGCTTTTTCTAAAACCGCGCATCCGGAAAACAGGCTGGACAAAGAAAGCAATTCGAAAAAAACAATTATCCTCTTCATAAATGATCCCTTCCTCACGATGTGACCGGGGCGTATTTGCCCCGTCCGAAAAATTCTACGAGCTTTTCGGCATAAAACTTGACGAACGCCTTTTCATCAAATTTTATCGGATCAACGATCTTGACCCCAATACGGTACAGCGCCGGGTAATCTGATGGCTGACCCTCTTCCCGGGCGACCCGGACGACTTTAGCGTGAATCTCTATTTTTGTGCGCCCCGGCAGCAACAGGTATATCAGCAGTTCCTGCCGGACCTTTAACTCTTCCGTTGTAATAAAAGCAACTCCCGTTCCGCTGATATCCAAGGTTGAAGTATCAATAAACTTCCGTTTCGGAGGCACTCTAAAATTCATCGGAACTTCCAGCTTCATGCGGTGATACCGCCTTTTATCTTGCATCAAGAACCTCCTCTTCCCCTTCCCGGACCTGATGGGCTGTTTAAATTTTATCCTTTTTGAACGGCTGGCGGGGCGGCCGTCTGCCGGCCCTGGATCATCACCCCGACCGCTGTTAATAACGCAAATAAAAATAACTGCCAGCCCGGCACAACATCAATGGCTTCTATAATAAAGACCGCGCCGACAAGCGCTGTCATGACAATCAGGACCTGGTCAAATAACTGGTAGCTAATCACCGCACCCAGCGCGCCGCCAATAAAAAAAAGGAGAAGGATCGGCACCCTCCAGGGGATTCCCACCATAAACCAAAGGCTGTTCAACAGATATCCTCCGGCGAGAAACCCCGTATAGACGATCGCCGCCCGCTGCATAAAAACCATGACAACGACCCCCAAGGCGCCGGCGCCCACTCCCATCAAAAGCCGGACCCACGCCGGCTGCTCCAAAAAGAAAATCGTTCCGAGCTGAAACCCGACAAAAAAACCCACCCCGCCAACGAACAGCCAGAAAACCCGCCGGCCCATGAGGAGCAGCAAAGAGCCGATCGCGAGTTGGACAAACCCCAAATAAAAAAAATAATCCACCTCTCCCATGGTTCACTCCTTTTGTATTTGATTATAGCGAAAACACGTCACCAAATGGTCGTTGACCATCCCGACGGCCTGCATGAAAGCGTAACAAATCGTGGGCCCGACAAATTTAAAGCCCTTTTTTTTTAATTCCCGGCTCATCCGATCAGACTCAGCTGTTTGCGCGGGGATATCCTTCATGGATTTATAAGAATGGGTTTTTGTTTTATGCTCTGTAAACTGCCAGATATACCGATTAAAACTCCCATACTCTTTCCGCACAGCCAAATACGCTTTCGCATTGGCAACAGCGGCTTCAATTTTTAACCGGTTACGCACAATCCCCGGCTCTTTTAACAGATGGTTAATCTTTTCATTCTGATACCGGGCGACCACCTCCGCGCGAAAGCCATCAAAAACCTTACGGAAGCACTCCCTCTTCTTCAAAATAGTGATCCAGCTTAACCCGGCCTGCATCCCTTCCAGGATCAAAAACTCAAACAACAACCGGTCGTCATGGACCGGGACACCCCATTCCTGATCATGATACCGGATGTACTCCGAATCCGAACCAGGCCAGGGGCAACGTTTCAGGGGGGGGGCAGGGAGCGGCATGAGTGACGGCCCTTTGCAATTCTTACCGAAAGTGCCGGACGAACCATTGGCGATTCCGGTTGAAGTATGTTATCCTTAAAGGAAAATTTTTCTTACTTTATTATATTTCTAATTATGAAAAAATCGATTATTTTATTCTTCTTATTATGGGCCGCCGGCCTCCCGGCCCACGGGGAAGAAATATTGTTTAAAAACGGTAACGTAAAAATCTGCACGCTCCTGGACCGGACCGGGCAAACGGTGGTCCTGGACTGCGGGGATGCCGCGGTAGAGCGCCATCCCCTGCAGGATATTCAAAGCATCAATGGTAAAACTCCGTTCCCGATCGACGACCAATTGCTGACATGGATCCGGGCCCGCCAGAGCGTCCAAACCGCCATGCCTCTGAGCTTCGATATCCGGGATGAGGAAAAAGCGTCTTCCTATGAACACATGGGCAAGCAAGATTCTGTTACCGGGATTATTGAACGGCTGATTGTCGAGGAAGGGATTTCCATTTATGACGCCGCTGTCCGGCAAATCGTTCTGACCATGGTCGGCGGGGTCCAGAATATAAAGGCCGCCTATATCCCTATCCAGATTTACTGGGACGGACGGCTGCGTCAACTGATCAACATCCGCGCGGGCTACCCCTCTCAACCGTTCATTTACGACCCGAAAAATCCCGAGGCAGTGAGTTCCGACCTGCAACAAATAGGCCAACGGGGCTTTATATTCCGGATCATCAACGCGCACGGGCTTTACGACTCCAAAGACCCTCTGGACGGGAAAGAAAGGTTTATCGGGTTCCCGAACTGGCCCACGGTTCACTGGGAAGATTGGAAACCGATCTCCGGGGAGAACGCGTGGATCGTGATCGCGGCGATGCATCTTTATCATAAAAGATATCTCCCCGGAAATCCTGGCGGCACCGGCCCCTCCCCGGAGCCGACCGAACTGTGTCTGGCTAAGGAAATCGCCCGGGCCGCGCAATTCTTGCAGGCCGCCAACGGCGGCATCCGCATGGCGCCGATCGGGACCTACTCACCCATCGTTTCCATCGATCACACGGCCAACCTGGAGGATATCGCCCAGACTCTTGACGCGATGGCCAACTACCAACCGTCTGAGTCTGAAGCTCCTGTTATCAAAGACGGCATCATGATCAAAAACCGGGGCCTGCCCGAAGAACTCACCTGGTATTATAATGAAATTTCCACCGAGAACAACCTTTCCTGGTACACCGCGTTCCGCATGTTATTCCAGACCACCGGGGACCCGGCATACCGCGAAGCCATGAAAGGGATCGAACGTTATTTAAAAACCGTTTGGGACCCCGCCGGGCACTATTTTTATCAAGGCATGCATTTCCAGTCGAACGGTTGGGTTCCCAACACCGAACATTTCGCGACCGATGTGCAAAACTGGGCCCTTGCCGCAATAGGCCCCGCAACCATTGACTCCTGGTTTGGGGAAGGGGCTTCTTATCAATTATGGAAAAACACAAAACAAACGGCGGGAGTTTTTGAAAAAACCGATATCCTTAATGGTGTCGGATTTACAGCGGAAAATGACCGGCTCTCGATCGAATGGACCGTCGGAGCGATTTTCGCGGCCCGGACCCTGGCCAGCTACTACAAAGAAACGCACCCGGACTGGGCCGCGGAAGCCGCCCGGGACGCGCAGGCCATGCGGCAGGGCATTGAGTCCTTCAGGATAAAAGTCTCCAAGCAGGAAGCCGCGTATTCTTATTCTTCCCGGAGGGGATGGATCCCCTTCGGTTGGTTTTCTCACTCTCCCAGCATCCTCAGCCTGGTCTCGACCTGCTGGGTCATCCTCGCTGACGCGGATTTCAACCCGTTCTTTCTGCCAGAGGCCCCTTCTCCTTTTATTTTATCGGCCGGCTTCCCGGAGACCGAAACAAAATAGCGGAGGCATCATTCCTGGCCTTTATCCATGATCTTTATCCTGGCCTCTGAACTGTTCGCCCGGATTTCCGGGACATACATCGCGTGGACCTGGTTCGGCATCCCATGAAAATCGCCCGGGACTTCCGCCCGCAACTCATACTGAATTTTATGCCGCCCTTGGGGAAGGCGGGTTATAAAAAAGGCGGCTTTCTGGTCACGGAATTCCTGATAAAGCCAGACCTGGCCTCCCCGTTCCCGCCCGTCTTCACCCAAAGTCACCGCCGAGCCGCTACCGCTTTTCAGCTCGGTGGCTTCGCACCCGGCCGGCTTGTAATCTTCGACAACAAGATATTCATAATGATTTTTTGCGTCTAAGGTTATCTCGACTTTGATCCGGTCTCCGCTGGTAACCGCGGCCCCCGGTTCCAGAGGCTGCCATTCATCTTTGTAGCCTTTCAGGAGCGTTTCCTGTTGGGACTGCCGGTAATATTTCCGATCCACAAAAACTTCATTCCCTTCGGGGGTGATGCCCTCCTCAAGCGTGAAATACTGCAAATATCCGGCCAGATATAAAGCGCCGGCGCCGTTCATTGCCACCTGAACCGTGTTCATCCCGTCCTTGATTTTATCGTCCGGGACAAGAATACTACGGTTAAAGGTGAACATATTGACCCGGTCGACGTGCCCTTTCATCAAGGGTTCCCCGTTGATACGGATTTCATAATCATAATCCGGGGTCAATTCAGAGGTTGTTTTTAAATAATCCGCCAGCCCTAAAACAGCGATAGCCGTGTCCCGCGTGTTTTTCCAGCGAGCGCCCCGCCGGTTCAATGCCAGCCATTTAACAGCCGGCTGTAAATACGGGCTTTGTGGATCGACCGTGGCCAAAGCCTTGATCACAAAAGCGGTCGCTTCAACTCCTCCTTCGCTCCAACGGTAATGAATACCGGATTCGCCCCAGTGCGCCGTGCCGTTTTCCCGATCCTCCTTCATCCCGTTGGCCAGGTTGCGGGCGAGGATCTGGGCGTTGTCCTTCTGCCCCCGCTTGTATTCTGAAAGGGCAAATAGCGCCCGAGTATACGGATTCAACTGATCCCGCATATCCCAAAGACGCTGGCTCTGTTTGAGCTCATAAGCGCTGGACGATTGCGCCTCCGCCAGCGCGTGCAGCATCCACGCGAGCATATCCGGATTATTTTCCTCTTCCACCAGCTCTTTCCGCAGAAAATCAACCGCACGGGACAGGACGCCCCCTTCCACCTTGACCCCGGCCTGCTGTGCCAGCGACAATCCCCAGACCACATAAGCGCTCATAAAACGGTCGCTTTTGTCTTCCTTCCACCAGCCCCAGCCGCCGTCCTCATGCTGAAATTCGTACAGCCGCTTTAAGGCCGTTTGCGTTATGTCTTTCAGCTGATCGAGGGAAGAGTGTTTTTCCATGTGCGGATACTGCGGGTCCCCGCGCGCGCCCATAACATCGGCGAGATAGGCGTCCACGTCCTGGCGGGAAAGCCCCAGCTCGCTTAATGTTTTTGCCACGATGATCGAAGGGAGAAAACGGCTCATTGTCTGCTCGACGCAGCCGTACGGATACTGCACCAAATAAGGCAAAGCGTCCAGCATGGCCGCGGCCATGGACGGAGAAAGCAGCAGTTGAAGCGATGTCGTTTCCCGGATGCGTTCCGCCGGGACTTCCAGCGTTATTTCCTCCTGCCGGATGTTGTCCTCGGCCTTTTGCAGGCTCAGGGTCCGGGCAACAAACTTCTCGATGCCATGCGGGATAACCGTGTAATTTTTTTTCATCGCGTCCGCTTCATCCGTGGCCTGGGCCATCACCGTGACCTCGGCCTGACCGGGATGCGAAGCCTGGCAGGACCAGTCCACCCGCTGTTCTCCTTGCGACGGCACCGTCACCCATGTTTCCGTATCATCCAAAACATCAAGACCAGCCGCGTTGATGCTGACTTTAATCTTTTGTTCCGTGTCCGTATAATTATGCACGTTGGCGGAAAGCGTGACCGCGTCGCGTTCCGTGAAGAAACGCGGCGCCTGCAGCCGGACAATAATATTCTTTTTCGTTTTAACGTCGAGAGAGATATTCCCTACCTGCGTCCCCGGAGTGACGGCCCGCGCGGTCGATTGCCAGGTCGTCAAAGAATCCGGAAACCGGGTTGACACAACCGCCCGGCCGTTTTCATCAGTTTCAATGGCCGGCTGCCAGAATACCGTCGAACGGAAATCCGTCCGCACCTCCGGCTCGGCCAGGGCCCCGCCGCTGTCCATCCCGGGAACTTTATCCATCTCCTTCGACTTCTGTTCCATAGAGGCCATTGCCGGCATAGTCGCCCGCATTTTTCCTAAAACCATACGGCCGCCTCGCCCGCTCCCTTCCATGTCAAGGCTGGCATCGGCCAACGCGTTCTTTTCCATGAATACGGCCTCACCGCTTGCCGTGACTTCATCCGTCACATAAAGTTCGGCTTCTTCTCTGATTTCGCTCCCTTTCATCAAACCCCGGCGGGCATGCTCCTCCTCGGTGATAATCCGTCCGTCCTGATCCTTTAACAATTTTTGGTAACGCCGCTGGTTAAAACTGGTCTGCGTCTGGACGGTTAGCGGCCTTTTTTCCCCGTAGAAAAATTCCCGGATGTCCCCCGCATAATCGTTCTGGATATAAAACACACTCTTATCTACCAGGCCCAGGGCAATTTCCGCCATAACCGGCCGGCCTTGCGCGTCTGTCACTTTAATGTCAAACGTCCCTTCCTCCCTCGGGGCGTAGGTTTCCTTGTCAGCCGTAATCCGGACATTCAAAAACTTTTTTTCCGGCGGCACGACCACCTCCAAAGACGCCATTTTCACCTGATACTGGTCCCCGGACAGAGCGTTAAAGAAAATATTAGGCGTAAAATAATCCTCCACCGGGATTTCCACCAGTTGAACCGGCCCGGGCAAGTGCAGCATGTGATACTGATGAATTTCTTCCGTTTCCCCCGTCAGCAGGACCCAGGTGTCCGGGCGCTCCGCAACAATCATCAGTTTCGCCACCTCCCCGGCGGCATAAGTATCTTTTTCCGAAATGATCTGCAACCCGCCGTAACGGTATCCGATATCCCGGCTCTCTTTTCCGCACACAAACACATTCGCCCAGGATTTCACTTCACTGCCGTCACGGTCATAGCCGGTAAACTCAAGCGTGTAATACCCGTCCTCCTGCGGCTCGAAATCCACCACCGCCTCCCCCTTCTCATCCGTCTTCACGAAACGGGTAAACAATTCATTCTTACTGTAATCCCCGCCCCGGACGGCCTGCCCTTTCTCCAACACGGGTTCCTGCCACCAATTTTTCAAGACCGACACTTTCCCGTCGACAATCAGCGGCTCGTCATTCGCGGTTAATACTTTAATATTCACCTCGGCCTTGTCCCCGGGCCGGTAAAGATTGTGCTTGGGCGTCAGATACGCGAAAAAAGAGTTCCGTGTCACCTTGATGTCAGCCACAGAGGAAACTTCCCGGCGGCTCTGGTCAACGACCCGGACGTCCACCCGGTACTTCAGGTCATGCGGGGAATCTTTCGGGGACTGAAACACAAAGGACGCCTTCCCCTGTTCGTCCGTTGAAACCGTTTCTTTCTTAACCAAAGTTCCCGGCCCGTAATCCTGATAATATGGCCGCGTATCCCCGTAATACCAGGGATACGGCCGCGGACACTGATAAAAATGATAATAAGGAGAAGCATAAATCAGGTATTCAACCTCTGCCTGCGGCACCGGGCCGCCGAAATAATACTGGGCCTCGATGTCCACTTCCACCTCGTCGCCCAAACGGTAGGCGACAGGCCCGGATTTGTCTTCTTTCGGTTTCGGCTTGACCGAAACGACAAATTCCGGCAGTTTATATTCTTCCAGGCGGAATAACGCGGCCTGCGCCAGGATCTGGTCATTATTCGGGGCCATGACCCGCAGGTAATATTCCCCCAAGACGGCGTTGCCATCCAGGACCAGCGTATCGGCGAAGGACCCGTAGGCGTTTAACCGGTATGCCCCCTCTTTGACGGTATTCCCCCGGGCGTCATAAAGCCGGACCTTGACCGGCATCCCGTCGGGATTAGTAAATTCTGCCCCGTCATACCTCCGCAACGTGCCTTTCCATGAAATTTCCTCTCCCGGGCGGTAAGCCGGGCGGTCGCTGTAGGCGTACAGCCACCAGTCGCCCCGGCCGCGGGACTGGGCGTAAAAATACCCCTGGGCAAACGCCTGCATCTGTCCATCAGAAACACAAGCAAACAGGTTATGCTGATTTCCGTAATTACGCATGGCCGACGTTTTCAGCGGGACACGCAGCAGACCCTGCCCGTCGGTTGTTCCGGCCCCTTCTTCCCAGAGCCACTGGCCCTGATCATTGTAATAACGGTAATGATACGTGACGCTGACATTCCCGCGCGGCACGCCGGTATGGCTGTCGAACGTGTAAAACAAAGCGGATTGCCCGGCGACTTTCGTGACCAGCCCCATGTCCGTCACGAGAATGAGGTCGTACGCGGACGCCTGCCCCGCGGAAACAAACAACAGGTACGCCCCCGGCGCCAGGACTCCGGACGCAGGGTCAATATTTTTCGCGTCATCCGGCTGCAGCCATTCCGCCAAGCCCTTCGACTCGCTATACCACAGGTGCTTGCCTTCGTCCTTCATCGGCCTTCGCCAGGCCCGTTCTTTCGGCAACAAAACATACTGCTTGCTCGTCACCAGCCTGCGGATCATCTCCGCGTAATTATCGACGCCCCGGCTGCCGTCCGTCAGGGACCGGGACGGGTCCATCTGCAAAAGGCGGGGCAGATCGAGTTTATACAGAGTAAAAATCGCCTCGCTCACGTTGCGCCAGCCCAGATTAAACTGAACCTGGGAATCAGGAAGGAACGTATAGCTGATCCCCAGGTTCATCCGGGGTTCCGTGATGTCCTTTACCCGCCGCTGGGCGTCATCCACCCAAGAGGAATCACCCCGCCGGAAACGCGTCAACAGGCCGCGGTAAGCGGCGATCGCCTGGTTAAAATCATTCGCCCGTTCATAAAACTGGCCGAGGTTATAATACGCGTCATCCGCCCATTCGGAATCGGGAAATTCTTCAATGATCTTTTCAAAACTTTCCCGGACCTTTTTCTTCTCTTCCTCCCCGTAACCACGGTTCAGACAACTCATGGCCAGCGAATAATGCGCTTTGGCCTTATCCGCATCCGTCTCCGCGACCTTGAGTACCTCCTCATATAAGACGTTCAGCCCCTGCTCTCCTGGTGCCGCGGGTGGCTCGCCCGCACCGCTCAAGCGGGTCCGCCGGATGCCCGTGTAATACCAGCCCCAGTTCTGGGTGATAAAATCACCCAGGGTAAAGCTGGCCTGAATAAACCGCGGCCGGGCCAGTTTAATGTCTGTTTCCCCGGCCCAGAATTCCCGGGCATTCACCAGCGCCGCTTTGATCTCCTCAGCGTGGGACCAACGGTCTTTCTGCAGATAATAACCGGCCAGGGATTCGTTGGCTTCGGCCCACCAGCGGTCATGCTCCTCGGAGGCGGCCTGCTCTTTCAACAGCTTCTCCGCCTGCTTCGCCCGCGCCTCCCCTCCGGCCCGCCACAGGCAGTCCGCCAGCTTAACCCGAATTTCCCTCGCGGTCTTTTCCGGAATGTCGTTGCTTTTAAGCGCCGCCTCGTATAAAGGGGCCGCCATCTGATAGGATTTATCGATCCAATGCCGGTCAGCCTGCTGCTTCACGGATTCCTCATAAGCTACGGATAAGGACAGGCCGCCCGCAAAACACATCACCAGAGCCGCCGCCGTAAGCAAAAACCATTTTCTCATGACACCCCCCTTTTTCCAAAACGGTTCCAAAAGACATTTGCCCCCAAGACATAACACTCCGTCCTTAATTTAACGCCTTTATGAAAAAAAGGTTGCAATTTTTAAGAAAATTTCAGAAGGAAGAACTGAAAAAGAAAATTCCGGTTCCCATATCCGTATTCAACATCTACCCGGAAATTTCAGAGAACCTATCAATATAAGGTCTTATAATCATACGGCAGGATATTGCCCCGATGGAACTCATGCGCGACAATCGTCAAACCACCATTGTTGTTCTCATCCCGCACGATCTTATACGTCCCGTTCACCTTACCGGCGGAGGGGCAACAGTTGGCGTCATCCTGGTTCCAGATATAAAATTCGAAATAAAGCCCCTCTTTACTGAACCGGCTGCGCACCCCTGTCCGGATATCCTCTCCCTCTTTAAGCTGGGTCCTGTATGTGTCCGCGGGGGATATGACTTTCACTTCTTTTAAGGAGGGATTTCCCGGAAAACATAATTCGTAAACATGTTCCGTGGTATACGCTGCGTTCCCGTCCGACTGTTCGCTGACATGCAAAAACTGGATGGGCCGGGGTTCCCCGGGAGGGGTAAATGAAAAAAACTCAGGCTTTTCCATGGCCGAATAAGCGGCACGGAAGCTTTTTAACAGACGCAGCTGCTGAAGCTCCAGAAGATAAATCCTTACGATGCTGATCACCCCGCTGTGAACGGTCACCAGGATCGGACATTCCGAGGAAGCGTCCGCGGCGACCTGATACTGAAGCTTGGAAACAACGACCCTTTTCTCGACCGAATCATAGACCGCCACCGGGCTTAACGCTTCCTCAAGGGTCCAGATTTCATGGGCAAAGCTGTTCATCGGCGATTGGAAAATGATAGATAAAATGGTAAAGACAAAGAATACTTTACGGCTCCGGCCATACAAACAGGAATGAATTAATGCTTTTTCCATAAATACGCATTCATCAGTTAAGCCAGCTGATATTTTCTTCCCGTCCGGTGTACACTTTCTCACGGATATCCGCCGGGGCCTGCGGGGAGTCCGTTGAGGCCGCCCCTTCAGCAGGCCCTTTCTGCGACATGCCAAGCAAAAGAGGAATATTAACCGGAGTAATATTAATGATGACCGGCAGAAAGCCCTCTATCTTCATGTTCCCCACCGGCTGCTGCGGCAGAGGCAGCGCCACGCCGTTGCCGTCGCGCTTAATCTGCAAATCCAGGGCCGCGGGGTTAAAGTCGATACCGCCGACCTTGTTTCTATCTTGTCTTAATTCCTGATAAATAGAAGAAAGTTTTATTTCATCATTTTTTTCGTCTTTTATCATTAAAAAATATTCCTGGACATCCGTAAACCACCTTGATAAGGAGTTCTCTTGCAAAGCCCCAATGATAGATGTAATAGAAAATTCCGACAAAGTGTTTGTCATTAAACTATTTATAATAGGTGAAGAAAATTTTATATTTTGAGATTCAAATTTTCTTAAAATCTCTTCATAAACATCAAGCTGGCTTCTAAGATCCTCGTATTCTCTAGTCACATAGGTTCTTGTTGTATATATTTCAGCATAAATGGGTTCTCCACTATGCCCTATATATGTTTCCTCTCGTTCTCCAATTTGTGGCACTCTTCTGATTTTTTTCTCAAGAGTTCTCACTTTTTGTTTTAATTCTTTTACCAATTGTTTGAGCTGAGATTGAGAAGAAAACCTCATAAGATCAACAACGGCATCGATAGCATCCGCACAAACACCAGAATAAAAATCGGACTCTATCTTTATAAATACTTTTTCTATCTTCCATCCCGGATGATGTTCAACTGCATACCGTATTAAAGCGGGAATCGCAGTAATATCATTCTTATACCGTAATCGCATAATAGTATCAATTGTATCCGAAGCATGATCCAACATATCAATCAATTTTGGGGTGCTATATATTTCAGCTTCTGCCTTAAGTTTTTCTTGTCGCTCTTTTTCTTTTCCAATCTTACCTATAACGAGGTCCACAGTTTTCTTATCATTCAATTTTAATAAAACATTGATCAGCGCTGTTCGAATTGATACTTGCTCTTTTTTCGAGAAAGAAGACACTTTAGACAAATGGTCAAAAAGTGTTTTGCGCAAAACAGGGACAGCTCTTAGGACAACTCTTAAACTTCCTAACTTCCCTAAGATTTCTATCATAGCAACAACCTCATCCCATCGTTCTGAGCTATAGTAGTTATCCAGTCTCCCAATCAAATCATCAACTCTCTCTTGAGGGATAGAAGGCAGCTCATCCAACTCTTCCAACGCATCAACCGCAGCCACAACTATTTGATATTCCCTACTCTTTAAAGTATTAATTAATGCTTCTACGACTTTAGGATTATTACGCCCATGATTTCCTAGATATTTTGCTGCTCGAATTTTATATTTAATATTATGAGACCAAATAAACAAAGAATATCCTTCCAACTGAGCAATGTAACTATTAATACTCCTTTTAATAATGGGAGAAGATTCAATTCGGCCAAAAACGTCATCAACAACATCTTCCCCCGCGTTCTCCACCAGCTCGATGGTCACCTGCCGGTCCTCTCCGCGGCTGGATTCAGGCCGGGTGATGGCCGAGCTCACGGATTCCGGCAAGGCCCGCAAGCCGCCCCGCAGCACTTCCAGCTTGTCCTCCGTCACCACCCCCACGCCCAGTCCTCCGGAAAAATACTTCCGGGGAACCTTCCGGCGCGTGGTCTCGTCATAATCCTCCCGGATATAGTTGTAAACCCCCTTCTTGAACGTCTCCAGATACTGCGCGTAAATCCGCTCCTTGACCGCCTTGTCCTCCAGATCGATCCCTTTCACCTTGTTCTGGTCCATATACACCCGGCCCAGCAGGCCCGACCGCAGATTCTTCTTGTACCACGTCGCCAGGATCATGGAGTTATAAATCTGCCGCAGGTTCGCGAACGTCTTGCCCTCATTCACCTCCCGCTCGATAGCCGGCAAAACGATCTCCCGGACGATTTGCGACGAAACGTCATTCAGCTCCTGCGCCTGGTCCCGGGGCAGCTCTTTCATGCCGAGTTTCTCATTCCCCAGGTTATTGCGCAGCGCCAGATAATCCTTCTCCAGCATCACC
>ENA-UOWO01004347-UOWO01004347.1-activated-sludge-metagenome-genome-assembly--contig:-NODE-4347-length-15705-cov-14.715399_pt1 | contig 15705 bp, 33 predicted proteins | sample MGYA00238148_ERZ761564 | MGnify/ENA primary metagenome ERZ761564 (study PRJEB28885, sample SAMN05720194) | activated sludge metagenome | isolation source: Anaerobic digester | place: USA...
AATTCCATTATTTCACCATTTACATCTACACCTGTTATCATTTTATTTTTCTCCTCTCTAATATTACATTTCATATCCTACATAGGATATGACTTTAGATGAATATAACATAAAATATGTTAATTGTAAAGATTTTTATAAAAATAATGACGAAGCATTTTTTGTTTTTTTCTTTGTCTTTGTAGTATTGTTTTCCAGAACATTTACAAATCCCATGAATTTACTCATTTCTATTTTTGAAAGACACATTTCTTTACGAATTGTATCAAATTTCTCTTTTATTTTTTTGTCAGTTTCTTCTTTTTTGACCCATTTTAGAAAACGATTGCCACTAGGTACTTTATAATAATAATATTGATATATTAAATTATCGGGAAGAAAAAATTGAAATTCATTAATTGTATTAACAATATCATTCAGTTTATTATCATGTGACAACCACATAGATATAAGATATGCCGGTGCTACCTTTTTATCATAGACAATCCCTTTCTTGTAATATATATTATTCAGATAATCAAATATTGTTTTTTCTTTATTCATAACTTTTACCACCACCAGCAAACCATGCCGCACCACACTCACATTCACGCCAAGAGCACCATTCATATTCTGTTCCATACTTATCAAAGTATTCTTTATTCTTTACACCGTATGTTTTTACATTATGTTTCAAATATATCAGGTGATATTCTGGACTGTTGATACTAATTTGTTTTTTCGTCATTTTTAGATAACCTATTCCAAAATCCTTCTATGTTTTTGAAATGAATAAAATTATTACATTTACCCTTTGTAAAACATGCAGGACAAACAATGATTGGTTGACCGCTATCATTATATTCTGTGTCATAAAATTCATCAATTATATTATTGTAGCACACATCACATTTATTAGGTTGGGCTATGTTTATTTTTTTCATTATATACATCCCTTTTTAACTAATTTCAAAATATATCCAATGAAATTTATTTCTTTTATCGCCACAAGACTGTCCCGATACATAGCATCGGCTGTCTCAATAATGGCGTCACCTGGCGACTTTAAATCTCCAACATTATCAAATATATACTGATACAATTCTGTATAGTTTGTTGTGTTAGACCGTAGTGTTTTACGAATACCATCAAGGTCTTGTTTCTTTACAAGGTCAAAAATGTTTTTATATAATTCTGATGCAATTTGAAATTTTACACTAGATATTTTGCCATCAATGGTATTCAATTGTAGTGTATTCAGGGTTGTGCGAATGTCTGGATACAGTTTTTTGATGGTCTCAATAATTGTTTCCAGTTTTTCAATTTTTACATTCTCCTTCTTGAGTACACCCATCACAAATTTTGCTATATCTTTTAAAGGTGGACTTCCCATTTCTACAATAGGACATCTTGAAGTTATTTCTGGTAACAATTTGTGACCATAATTACACATCAAAATAAATCTTGTAATACTATGTACTTGTTCAATCAAATCTCTCAACATTGCCATTGCATTGGGTGATAAATAATCGGCCTCATTCAGAACAACCACTTTCAATTTTGATGTTCCTAGTGCTGTGGCAAAAGATTTGACTTTTGTTCTCATGTTTTCAACGGATGTTTCATCAGAACAGTTTACCCATATATAATCAAATCCTGATTGTTTTAAAAAAATATGAGTGAATGTTCCCTTGCCAACCCCTGCTGGGCCCACAAGAGTTACATTTAATGATTGGTTGATGATATTGTTAAGTTTATCTCGTACATCATCATTCAAAACCATATCTTCAATATTATCCGGTTCATGTTGAAAACACCATATATCTGTTTTATTCATAAAAATCTCCTATGTAAACTATTATAGACTAATATCTACTGGTTGTAAATTACAAAAAAGGTCGTGACATTATGTCACGACCTACATTTTGAACACCAAATAATATTGTTTATTCAGCGTTTTCAGTTGCCGTCTCTACTTCAGCGTCAAAGTCTGCAAAATACTCTTTGAGAGCGGCAGATGGGCGAAACTTCGGAACGACCTTTGCAGGCACTTCTACAGCATCACCTGTTTTGGGATTACGGGCGGTACGTGCTTTCTTGTCAACCAACAGGAAAGTACCAAAACCAACCAGAGCAACCTTACCATCTGATGCGAGCCCTTCTGTAATTCCATTCAGAACCGCTTCAATGGCAATACGTGTGTCCTTCTTTGTTAAGTTTGTTTCTTGTGCCACATAATCAATTAAACTAGCCTTGTTCATAAAACATCCTCCAATTTTTATTTGTTTCTAATATACACCAGTTAAAATAACATGTCAACTATTTTTCCAATAAAAAAGTAAATTTTTATTGGATTCTTTGCTAGACTACGGTTGACCTTCTTCCGCTTATTTTCTAGGCAAACCTAATTTGTCCCACGCTTCATCTTCTAAAAAAGCAAACCGACTTGTCATATTTTCACCAAAAACTCTTTTCACAAAATCCTCTTTTACAACTACCCAACCACCAGTTCTATATGGATTTTTTCTATCACTTCCATTTTTTACTGATACCAATATAACACCCTGTTTCATATATTCCTTACATTTATCACAAGGTTCTTTGTCAAAACAAGTGTTTTTAGGCGCTTCTTTATCATTTGGCAATCTACCCATCAATACTATTTGGTTTTTATCATTACCACAATAAAAACATATTGGTATTGTTGGATTTACACCATGTTTTTCAGATATTCTTATACTCATATTATTCTCCTTTTATTATCTTAAAGTTTTCATATTATCAGAGTACCAATCATCGAATGCTTTGTTATTCTTTGCAAAATAATCATACTCTTTCATTGTTAAAATCATAGGTGAATAAATACTGGCATTGTAATCAACACCGTCCACAACATAAACTATATTCCTATCATTTTTTGCACGTACAACTGTAATATACCATTTATTTTCACATACTACAGCAATTTCATCATTTATTTTGAAATAATCATCAGGGCGATTTATTGCTTTTGGTGGAAATTCTTTTGCTTTTTCAACATATTCATTGATGAAAGCCAACCTTTTTTTGATGTTATCAACTTCTTGTATAGATCTGTTTAACATATCTCTATGCTTATCAACAATGCCATTTCTTATTGTTTCTGGCATTGTGATAAAAACACATGGGTCATCTAGAACCATGCTAAGATTTGTCAACACACACACTCCTTTATTTCTATACTCACAACTTACACATCTTGTTTTCATATTAACTCCTTAATATATTTTATCCAAAAATTATTTCATTGAAAGCCGCTATCTGTACAGCACAATCAGCGCCTATAGCATCATAGTACCAATCTTCTGGTTCTCCAGAAAACTGGTCAGCAAATTCTTTTCCAATTTTTACTTCACCATTTCTTATTTTTTCTATTGCTTCGGCAAGATTTTTTTCGTTGATAGTGTACCAAGAGCCTTCGGCATCTTCAAAATCTTTCACATCAAATGAAATTACATTATCTTCATTATCTCTCTTGACGTTTTTTATATCAGCCCAACTTTCTGTGTAACAACCCTCAACAGCATCTGTCATAATATTTTTCAACATTTCTTGTTTTGTCATAAAATCACCACTTGTTTTAAATTATTTTATATTTGCTTTTTCATTCTCTTCGTCTGCTTCATTAACCAATTTAAGGGCAAAATCAATACCCTGAAGATATCCAGTAAGTCTGTATATCATAATGGTATTCATCTCTTCCTTTATTTTATTTTCAATTTGTTCTTTTTTACGTTCTAATTCTTCAATAATATCATCTATGTATATCATAAATCTCTCACTTTCATAATTTTCTTTATAATATCATACGTTCCATTGTTCGTCAAGTGGATAAATGAAAAATAATGCTTATATGCGCGCGTCTCCTTTATATATGTGTCCGAAACCCCAAAACTTCAATAACACCCTACATCCTCGGCGAGTTCCTGCCAGTAAAGGGTTGCAGAAGGCAAGTTTTTACTTGACATTCGGTCAGAAATAGTATATGCTGAAAAAAATGAAAGGTGGGTGTAAAATGACCTTAGATATAAGAAAAGAAGATATACGAAAAAAGATGGAAAACAAAATTAAGGAATATATGGACAATGCACAAGCTGAGGCCTATATGATAAATCTTCTTGACCCAGCTCTTTCTACATGGGAAGGCAAACAGGTTACGAAAAGATTGATAACACGGTTGAGACTGTATATTCCAGAAGATTTTACGTTGTATATACGGAATACATATTATGGTCTTGAATTGTATATAGGTCGGGGCAATAAAAACATGTCTGTGAGACTATGTGAAAATCGTAAAGATAAGACGTTACGGATGGAATATGTCAGAAAAGAGAATGCTCGTTTGTACGGTTTGCTAGACCTCTATAAGACGTATGCTGATGGTAAGGAACATCTTGATGAGTGGTTAGAAGAGTATATGAAAATACGTAAAGATGTTGTTGATTTAAAGGCAAAAATGCACAAATACGGATGTGAATATTTAATTGATTGGTCGGATTTGAGATATACCATATAAAACTTGACAAATCGGTGTTTTTGTGTTATTATGTATCATAAATAAGAAATAAAAATGTAAATATCGGGCAGGAAACAGGGAATCTACGTGGGCACCAGAACTAACTGGGTCGTAACCTAAGAAAAGGATTCTATTTACATTAAAAAATAAACCACTGTTTAGGTGGCGTCTTGGGATGTCTAACAATGAAGGATGGGACGATAAAGATGGGATGGCTGGGTTAGACGAGAAGTTAAAATTTTTTGGTGGTGGATGGGTAGATGACTAGGTTTCCTACGCTCACCCTATCCACCATTTTTTATAGGAGATAATATGATAAAGAAAATAAATTTGATAAAAGTGGAAAGTTCAAATATAGACAAGGTTGGCTATGATGAAAATACCTTGTATGTATTATTCAAGAACGGTGGGTTTTACCGATACAAGAATGTTGAGATTGAAAAATATGATAAATTTCTTATTGCTGAATCACAGGGAAAATTCTTGAATACCGAGATAAAGAAGGGTGGATATGAGTTTGAAAGAATATGGGATGATGACCCATTTTATATAGAAAATGTGGAAAGTGAGGATAATAAAAATGAAAAAAATATTTGATATAATGAATACAATATGTTGGATTGTTCTTATGTTGTGTGTTGTGGCTGGATTTTTTACAGTTGCATACAAACATACGATGGAAGTGAGATTTATAAAACAAGTTATTGAACAAATTGAACAAGAACAAGAAATTGATTTTACACAAGATAATAAAAAGAAGGTGAATGTATAATATGAGTTTCTTATTTAACGGATTAAATGATAAATTGTTGATTAAGAGATTTCGGGAACAGATATTATTTGACCGATTTCAAGGTATTGATTTTCGGGGTGAAATTGTTCGCCGAATGGAAGCCGCGGGTGTTTATGGCTGTGATGAGCTGATTGACCAATGGATTAACCAGTGGAAATTTGGGGAGAAGGGTGATATAGACTTGAAATTGGATATTTTAGAACGATTGAAAGGATAATAACATGACATTTGCACCATCTACAATATATAGAGATTTGATAAGAATGGTACATCCAGACCTTCATCCAGAAATGAAGGAGGCGGTTGTTCGTTCTCAGCAAGTTAATGCTGTCAAGGGTGACATACGTTCATTGAGGCGGTTGGCTATAAATTGGGGGTTTATCAAACCTACGGCTAACGATGATGAGATTAGACCCATTCATATTTGGGAGAATGTTAGGACACCATTTACAAGACGAAACAATCTTCTGTTAAATGTTGGTGAGGGTGTAAATATTATTCATGGTGTATTTGCTGGTTGTAAAGGTGTTATTGTTGAGATAACACCTATACGACAGGGTAAATATCATGGATATAAGAAATATACATTATATGTTTTAGATAAAAGGATGTTTACAAACATAACACTTAGGGACTATGATGTAATACAGAGTTATTTTTCAAAGATAATAATAGGTCAGATAACAAGTGCTACGGCAATAACTAAGTGGAAAGAATATAAGATTGAAAAAGGGCTTGTTAGGGTTAGAAATATTCAAGAATTGAAATTAACCTCCAATAGAGACTATTCAAAATTGAATATAAAAATTCGTATAAGTCTTTCTGGTAGAGTCACGATACATAAGGTGTTGAGAACAACACAAAAATGTGTTATAATTGATTATTATGGAACGGAGAAAACCGTTAGGGTGAAGAATATAATAGGGAGAATATAAATATGAGAAAATGTTTTAAGTGTGGTAGTGATAGGATTTTGAATATAAGCGGTAAAACATCAGATTGTTTCAGCGCTGATTATAAAGGAAAACAATATGAAGGATATGTACTTGATAGTGTTGGCATAAGTGATGACAACGACTACATTGAATTTGAGTATTGTTTGGCGTGTGGACAGATACAAGGCAAATTCCCTGTCAGTGACCCCGATTTTGGTGAGTACACTGAAGAAGATGCGTATTATAGGATTTATACGGATTAAAATATGAAAAAGAATATGTGGATACAGGTTGGATGTGTATTTTCTATTTTACTAGGCATATATGAGTTATGGATGATTAACCCTCATATGGCTATGGGTGTTTTTTAATAGCTAATGGATTTTACATATCATTGGATGATAAATTAGGGAAAGGGTAAGATACTATGACAAAACAAGAAAAAATATTAAAATTGGTTGCCGAGATAAATAGATTATTGTTAAACTATAATTCTATGATTCATGATAAAGAGAATTTTTCGGATGAAGAATGTTTTGAGCAAAAAAAGGAAATTGATGTTTTGGACGAAAAATTGAAGAAATTGAGGGGATAATTATGATTAGTAACAAAACAAAAGTTGGAAATTTTATAGAACAGCTGAAAAATGTAAATCAGTTGTTGGATAAAGTTATTGATTTTACAAAAAAGGACGAATTTTTTAAAGGTGAAAATTATCTTGGAAAGGATTGGCTGACAAATGCTCATTATGATATTGTGCAGGCAATTGAGCTCATGGAAGAATACGTGAAGAAGGAAAAATACGACTAATAAAAGAAAATTTTTGATGTTTACAAACAATTTTTTGTTTGTTATAATACTCACATCCAGTTGAGTTATGGAGTGTCGGGTGTTTACCCGATGTAACTTTTTAACTTCTGATAAATGAGGGGATTGTTTGGTAACTACATTGTAAATTACATGATACATAAGTGATGTAAATTACTTATTGATGATTGGAATGTATGGTTTGCTAGCACAAAGATGAACACTTTTTATCAGAATTAACCAACATACACTTATTATATAAGTCAGTATGTTGATTGATACACAATATGTTCCTGTGGAGTGGATGCTCTACGAATAAAGATAATGTGGGTGTGATTATCTTACATAGCTGGTATCAAGATGAAAGACTGTTTAGCAATCACTGGTTGATTACTAGACGGTTGCTAAACATTCTTCATCAAATTTTGAATAGGAGACTCTTAAACAGGAAAGATACCACAGGAGAAGGTGGTTAATGCCTATTCAATCGGATGATAGAGATTTCGCTTTATTTACAAAGAGTTGCGACTTTGTGGTAATGACGAAGGGTTGCATACCCATCATCTGTCGGAAATCGTCCTGCCCAGTACGAGCCGTATGGACACAACGATTTCCGAAATGGCGATAAGTCCATAGTAAATCCATCGGCGGATGGTGTGTGGCGATAAGTCCATCAGGCAGTAATTCCTCTATAAAGTGTTCCTCTAGCGCAAAGAGGTCGGGGGTTATAAGTCCTATCGTGGCGATAAGGCCACCGTAAAGTGTACCATTAGCATACAATGGTCGGTGGCGATAAGTCCACAAATTGGCGGTAAGTTCCACCGTAAAATCCCATTGGATGCTCAATGGTTGGTGGCGGTAAGACCCTGTGGCGGTAAGTCCCTGTAAAGTGTTCCAATGACGGTTGGTCGGGGGCAGTAAGCCCAGACTACTATTGGCGTCTGTATAGAGTAAGTCCAATCTCTGATATTGACGAATATCAGTGGGTTCGGACGGATGCAATCCTGAATGTTTGTGACTAGGGTAGTGAACCACTAATTGGGAAACCAAAACGTGGGTAAGTTATCAATACACAAATTCATAGGTAAACATGCCTCCGAACCTTTTTTATTAGTACCAGTTGCAAATGGTACAATGTAGATACAGTAAGGATGCATACTGATTGTTTCTACTTATAGGTTTAGAGTAATTTATATAATTAGATGATTAGACTAAGGCGGTTCATAATGGCTATAAGTCGCCCCGATTACAAATAAGAAAGGGTGCTATAAGACCAAAGAACCGCCTATTTTATGCGTCATCTAACCCTTGCCTATTCTATCATACCCCCCTTGACTTTCCTTTCAAAATATGGTATAATCAGTCATATCAAAGAAGAAAGGAATATAATATGAAATATACAATACCTACATATAAACTGAAGGCTGTTTGTAAAAAGCTGGAAGATTTGAATAAACGAATTGACGGTATGGAAGGTCAGCGTATTGAATATACAGTGGGAATTAGTTATCAAAAACCAGTACAAGATGTCAATGAGGATGATAAAGAAATAACAAGACTTGTTGACGTTGTGGATATTGAACTTATAAATCCTGTTGTATCATTGAATGGTTGGTCTTTCCTTGCTGTTATTGAACATAATAAGAATGGAAACATGGTGATGAAGAAACTTTATGATGTCGAAATTCCTGAGCAGTATTGGAACAGCGACACATATTGTGAACATTGTAATGTCGATAGATATCGTAAAAATACGTACTTGGTTTATCGGGCGGATACAAAGGAAATTCATCAAGTCGGTTCTACTTGTTTGACGGTGTATTTGGGATTTGATGCTTCCTTAATGATGGCACACGCTATGTTTTTGAATAACCTGAGCGATATGATGAATAGGGAGCATACAAGGATGTGCCGAAGGGCGGTTGAGGTTCAAGAACTGGACAGATTTTTGAAGGAAACAATCGTATGGGTGAACAAACTTGGCTACGTGTCTGCTAAGAAGGCTCGTGAGAACAATGCTAGTCTGAAAGTTGATGAATATGGTAATGGTCTGTATTTGACAGCTACTGGTGTTGATGTTTGGGGTCTTAAATATTGTAAAAAAACGCCAGAATGGATTGTTGAGGGATTAAATGATGAACATATTGACGAAAAATACAATCAGATTATTGAATGGGTAAAGGGTCAAGAACCTAATACTGATTACATTCGTAATATCAAGACTTTGGTTGAACGTGGATTTGTAACAAACAAGACAGCCACAACAGCGGCCTCTATTGTCGGTGTGTGGTATGCCAAACAGCATGAGAACGATAAAAAAGAACCAAAGAAAATTTCTAACCATGTTGGTGAAATAAGGAAACGAATGGATTTTGATATGGTTTTGAAAACAGCAACACCATTTGAGAGCACCTTTGGTGCTTCTACATGTTACCGTTTTGAAACAGAAGAAGGAAATATTATTGTGTGGTTCACTGGTAGTGTGAATTTGGAAGTTGGTAAACGATACGTTGGTAAAGGTACGGTTACAAAACATGATGAATATAATGGAATAAAACAAACCATCATAAATCGTGCTAAATTGAATGTTGTTGAATAAAATATAGTGGGTTGGAAAACTCAATGGCGGCAGGGTTCGCCAGGGAGTTCCCGACAAGAAAGGATTTGGAATATGATACGAAAATATAATTTGAATATGTTTGGAAGTGAAGATAATAATTTGATTGCAACATTTTTAGTTGAAAAAACGGTTGTTGGAAATCAAGTTATTGAAAAGTATATACCAGTGATGAAACCAATATTGCTCACTGATGAATATAATAACAATAAGACAATGAAGGAGTTGAAAAGATTTTTTAATTATGCTAAGTAAAATTTTGAATATTACATTTGACGGTTTAATTTGGTTATTTTGGATTTGGGTTGGCTATAAATTTGTGACAAATTTTATACAATTAATTTAAGGTGAAAAAATGAAACAGAGAAAAATAAAATATAGTGGTGATACATTGAGTGTATTGATGTAAGTAATGATGTTGAATATTTGAAGGGTAAATACAATACCACAGAGGTTTTGAAAATCTTTGACAAATAAAGGTTTCTGTGTTATAATCCATACAAATCAATAAAATAAAGGATAAAATTATGGCAAGAATGAAATTAATGACAAAAGCGATTGAGAAGAAAGCCCAGAAACAGTTCCCTATGGGTTCTGATATGGAGCAGATGGTTGTTGCTAAATTTTTCAATCCGACTGGCGGATGGACGTGGTACTTGATGAATCAAGACCCGAATGATACCGATTATTTGTGGGGTATTGTCAAGGGTTTTGAGGTTGAAGTGGGAAGTTTCAGCCTGTCCGAATTGACGAATTTTCGAGGTCAGTTTGGATTGGGAATTGAAAGGGATAGATTTTTCAAACCTATGAAGGCCAAGGATGTATTTAAGGCTTTGAACGAGGGTAAACATATTTAAGAGGTGAGATATGAGAATAAAAGAAAGTAAAGTTTATGAATTTGATGAGTTATCACAGGGGCTTAAAGATAAGGTTATTGAAAAATTGTGGGATATAAATGTTGACCATGATTGGTGGGATGCTATTGCTGATGATGCCAAACAGATTGGGTGTGATATACGAGAATTTGATATTTATGGAAGAACGTGCTATTTGGTGTTAGATGAATCCCCTGAGTGTGTAGCAAAACTTATACTTACAAATCATGGGAAACATTGTGATACGTACAAGGTGGCTAAGTCTTTTCTAAAAGAGATTGAGGGCCTTGAAGATGATGAAAAATATACAGCGGCTGTTGAGGATTTTACAGAGGATTTGTCTAGGCGCTATCTGAAAATGTTGAGTGATGAGTATGACTATTTGACCAGTGAGGAAACAATTATTGAGACTATTCATGCCAATGAATATGAATTTGATGAATACGGTGATATAGCATAAGAAATGAGGGGTGTATGAAATATTATTTTTTAACATGGATAATTGGGTGTTTAATTTTTACCATTTTCAATTTTTTTGTTGAAGATTGGGAAGATGGTGAAATTGACAAAATAGGGGGAATTGGTTTTATTATCATATTGATATTACTTTGGCCAATAACATTAGCTTTTAATATTGGTAATATCATACGTAAAATAATTCGTGGTGAATATAAAACAACAAACAAATAAAAAATTAAAAAGAGGAGAATAATATGAAGAAATCATTGTTGGAATTGGGAAATAAAGTGGAGTATTTAAAATATGGAATGGTTAATGAGGGCACTCTTATTGAGAAAGATACATACAATGCCAAGATTGAAGTTCCTGAAAATGAAAACGCTTCGGCGGTTCTTACAATTCCTTATAAGGATATTAAGACCGTAATACAAGAATAATAGAAAATAAAATAAAAATAAACAATTGGTTTGACAGGGTTCGGATATTCAATGAATATACCGACCTGTTTTTGCGTAGGCCAGCACTGACATAGAACTGCTTGACAAAAGCGGTGTTTTTTGTTATAATAAAAGGAAAAACACGATAGGAGGGTGTATTATGACCAGAAAAATTAGAAAAGTCGATGAAATAAAGGGTATGATAAACAACTCTCTTGATGAAAACGAACTTCAAGAACTGTATACATGGGTCATAGCCCGAATCAAAGCCAATCGTGCTCTTATCGCTCATGATATGAAACGTCTGTTGAAAGTGGGTATGGTTGTTGAATGGAATGGCAAACGTGGATACCATAAAGGTGAAGTGATAAAGGTTAATCGTACACGAGCGGAAGTCAAAGAGCTGGATATGTTTGGTGGACGGTGGAATGTTCCTATGAACATGCTCAAGATAGTCAAATAAAATATAGAGGGTCTCTTTTTTGAGACCCTTTTTTTATGTGTGTCATGAGAAACCGATGACCAGCGGGGACTCGTCGGGAGCACAGGCCAGCACTGGGTTTCACAGGGGTCTTGACAATATGGTTCATTTCTGTTATAATTCAATAGTTAAGGAGGAATATATGAAACGAGAAAAATTATATTGTAAGATTGGAAAGACGATACTGTTAATAACAGTGGTTTATGTAACAACGGTTATTTTTATTTCATTAGGAATTTAAGAGGTGATTATGTATATAGTGTATATTGGGAAGGAAAAACATTCTGCTTGGATATATAGAAAAGGGGCAGAAAAACAAATAGAAGTATTGAATGAAAATGGTTATAGGAATGATGTGTGGTTCGATTTTATTGCAGGAGCCGCATATGAAGATGGCCAATATTTTGTGTAGGAGAAAAGAAAATGAAAACATTAGTTAAAATGATTGCTGGTTCTCATCTTTATGGGACGAATACAGAAAATTCAGATATGGATTACAAGGGTGTATATCTGCCTGATATTACAGACTGTATTCTTCAGCGAGTAGGTAAAACACTCAACGAATCTACTGGTAAGAATGGAACTAAAAATACAAAAGATGATGTTGATTGTGAAATTTATTCAATTCAGCATTTTATCAAATTGGCGACAGCAGGGGAGACGGTTGCTATTGACATGCTTCACACACCAGATAATTTTATTCTGGAACAGTCTGATGCGTGGAGATTTATACGAGATAAAAAGACAATGTTTCACACAAAGAACATGAAGGCATTTATTGGATACGCTAGAAGTCAGGCAAAACGGTACTCTGCGAAGGGTGAGCGATTGAAATTAGCAGAAGATTGTTTGGCTGTGATTAAGAATAAACATGATGGGGCAAGGTTGGGAGATTCCTTTTTTATGTTGAAAAATATCAAAGGTACAGATTTTACAAAGGATTCTTTCGGTCTTACTTTTGTTGACATCAACGGACGAAAGTTGTCCGATAAGGTTAGCATTCGTTATGCTAAGAATGTAATTCAAGATATTATTGATGATTATGGTCGCCGAGCAAGGAAAGCATTGAACATGGGCGGTGCTGATTGGAAGGCCGTTTCTCATGCTTTAAGGGTGGTACTGGAGATTAAGGAAATTCTTGAGACAGGGGGTCTTGTATTTCCCTTGACAAAAGCACCATTGATTTTATCTGTAAAAAATGGTACAATGGATTTTACACAAGTTATGGATATGATTGATAATCTTATTATTGAGGTGGATGAATTGACGGCCAAATCTGGTTTGCCTGAAAAGGTGAATGTGAAGTTTTGGGAAGATTTTATTGTAAACCTATATAAAGAATAGGGGTAAATTATGGAATTGAAATATTCAGTGAAAGGTACACCGTACATTGAGTTAGATGATGTTAATAAGCTGGTGTTTTCACAATCAACAGCTAACGGTAAGGGATATAAATGGTTGATATTTTCTGGTATGTCAACAACATCAGCAGCAGTATCATCTGGTAAAGGAAAGAAAAAGACAAGAAAGAAAGTGGAAAAAATATCACCTATTTCAACGGTGATGAATATGAAATTTACAGGAATGTCAAGTGGTGTAAAAGGCGCTAATTCATTTTTGACAAAATCGTATCTGGAAGGGTTAAAAAGAATGTTTGAACCTTATGTTGATGATAATGGTATTTTTGCATATTCTAACATAAGTAAGCTCAAGGATTCTATAAATAGTGATAATGATGTAAATAAAGAAGATTATCTGAATGATGACCCAAATGGTTATTATGAAGAAGATGCGGAATAATAGCGTCAACACGAACAACTGATTCACAGTTCATCGAAGATAGGTATTTGGAAGATTTGACTAAAATAGATGGATATAGAATAACACATCCACAGATATGTCAGTCTTGTGGATATTCAAAAAAAGGTAAACGAGGATTTGGTCAGTTAGAATGTAAGGCACATAAGGACAGGGATGTTGATAATTATGGTACTTGTCCGAAGTGGAAGAAGGTTTGTGGATAAAGATTGTTATAATAGTATGTAGGGGCTACATTATATAGTAATTATGCCCCATGAAATTGGATTTAAGTTTCAGAGGGGCATAATTATGTCTAATGTACGATTAATTAAAATTGAAGAAGGCGATAAATTCTTCAATTTTATTGAAGAAATGTTGAATGAAAATAAGCGAAATGGTTTTGCTAGGATGAAGGATGGTACAGTGAAACCATTTCGCTATGTTATACAAGAGATAAGAAACGGTAAGAAAATCCATTATATTCAAATATAGGAAGGTGATTATGATTCTTGACAAGAAAAGTTATGATGAGTTAGATGCCAATATTGCAGAATGGGAAACAGCTGGTAAACTACAGGGTGGTGCTACAAAAGATGTTGGTAAGGTCTTGAAAGAACTGGTACGATTGGTGAAGATGACAGATAAAATGAACCTTGATGAAATAACGGCAGTTCTGGTATATGTCATAAGAAATATAAATAGTGGGCAGGAAAATGTCCAAGAGTTGTGTGAATGGTTGTATGGTGACTATGAAGATGGTTGCGAATGTAATAAACGTATGCCAGGCCCGGGCGAGACAGGGCTGATAAAGGAAGATGGGTCTTATGTAACATATAAAGAATTGGGTCTTGAAGAATAATAAGTTGACAAAATAAATGATGTGTGGTATATATAATAACGAGCATATCGTATAATGGTAGTACGAGAGGTTGCAACCCTCTAGGTCACGGTTCGATTCCGTGCTTGCTCTCCAAAAAAGAATATTGTGCGGGCATAGAGAAAAAGTGTCTCACTGGTCTCATAAGCCGGAAATCAGAAGTGGCAGTAACTTCGCCCGCTACCAAAATATAAGCCGGTATAGTTCAAAGGTAGAACGCCTGTTTTGTAAGCAGGATGTTTGGGGTTCAAGTCCTCATATCGGCTCCAGATTTGGGGTGTTTTCGGGGATGTCCGTTTGTGAGTTTCTTGTTCTAGTGCACAAGGACGAGAGATAATGAGTCAAATGATTGAATGAAAAAAGAGGTTAATCCGTACCGATAGGTCTCACACCTTATGAATTTTTGCCGGCTGTCATTGGAGAACAATCACGGCTCATATCCGAGAAAAGAGTGGTTCGATTCCACTAACCGGCACCAGAACATTTTATATTGGGTGTGACAGTTAAAGACTTATGAAACGTAAGAAATACTGTGAAATCCAGTTCCACACTCATTTGCTGGTATCGTTCAATGGTAGGACATCTGTTTCGTAAGCAGAATATTACGGTTCAAATCCGTATATCAGCTCCAGAGAGGTTATAATGATTGTTAAATTGGCAACAGAAGATGATATAGATGATATGATGAAGATATTCAGAAAATATCCGAAAATATTTCCTCATATCAGAAAAGACAAAATTATAGCATACATTCAAAAATGTGGTGCTATTTTTGAGGATGGTGTTTTAATTACATTTGGTAAATACCAGAAGAAAGTTACGATTGGTACAGTAAATGCACATAAAGGTGATTGGACATTATATCAAATAGTGAATAAAGAGCCAAGAAACGGAAAATCATTTGAAATATTGAACAAATTTTTAAACTATATTGATGGTGATTGTTATCTGACAGTGAGAGAAGATAATTTGATTGCTAGAAAATTTTATGAAAAGAACGGATTTATAGAGGTCGGGGATATATCATGGAAGAACGGTGAAATTCCCGGCAAAGTATACAAAAAAGAATATTGTAGGGTAGCCTAATGGT
>ENA-UOWO01004353-UOWO01004353.1-activated-sludge-metagenome-genome-assembly--contig:-NODE-4353-length-15685-cov-11.616443_pt1 | contig 15685 bp, 11 predicted proteins | sample MGYA00238148_ERZ761564 | MGnify/ENA primary metagenome ERZ761564 (study PRJEB28885, sample SAMN05720194) | activated sludge metagenome | isolation source: Anaerobic digester | place: USA...
CCAGCGAGCCACACAACCGTTGGGCCAATGGCGTCTTGTACGACAATGTGAAAGCCCCACTGACCGCTCGCTTCTGGGACTTCATCATTGGTTGGGCCGGAGCCAATATTGTATTCTGGAATTGTGAAGGAGACTACCTGATTCAACAACCGCCAACTGCACAAAACTATTCTTTTGGGCATATTGGGCTTAATGCGGTTATTTTCAATGCCGCGTTGCAAGATTTGACCAAACGCAATGGCCACGTCGAGGTTATGGACAGGCATGTAAGCCCCAAAAGTTTATTTCTAACCCAGTTGGAAGAGCGACTGGGATCGGAAGCGGTTAAAAACATCACAAACCAAGTACCATGAGATCTTTTTTCGCCATTTTTTCACTACTGCTTTTTTGCTTTTCAGCGCATTTCTCTTTGAACGGACAAACCATTTCCAAAGAAGAACTGATCTTTCTTACCTCGGAATGGAAAGGGGAACGTTTTGCCGATGGTCGACCAAAAATTGCTGATGCCCTTTTGGAAAGGGCCAAACACATCATGATTGATGACGCCTGGACGGTGCTGAAAAATGAAGGCTACCTCAACCAATATGAAGGTGGCTGGAAAATGGTCAATAACCAAAGCATGACTGGTCGGGCAGTCACGGCCATGTATCTGCCCAGCCGACCCGATGTTGAAAAAAACATCAAGGAAAGAGGGGCAAAACAAGGTCGGAAAGGGAACACCAACGCCTGGCCGATCGATGTACTCACCAAAGGAGATTTGTATGTGGCCGATGCTTTTGGGAAAATTGGCGGCGGCCCAATCATGGGTGCTACCCTGGCTAATTCCATCTTTAGCAAATCCGGAAACGGCGTAGTCTTTGATGGCGCTTGCCGAGATTTGCAGGAAATCACCAACCTCAAAGGCTTCAATGCTTTTGTACGGGATTTTCACCCCTCCTTCACCGAGCAAATGGTGCTGATGGGACTGAACAGCCCAATTCGGATTGGCAATGCCATCGTTCTTCCCGGGGACCTGGTGATTGCGACCATCGAGGGTGTGCTTTTTGTACCCGCTCATCTAGCCGAACAAGTGGTCAGTACATCGGAATTCGTCATCCGCAAAGACCAATTTGGCTTTGAAATGGTCAGAACCAACAAATACAGCACTGGAGAAATCGACAGCGAGTGGACGGATGTGATCAAAACGGAGTTTTTACAATGGCTGGAAAAACATCCCGAACTGGGCAAGATGACCCGTGCCGAACTCGACAAAGTGATGAGTAAAAGAACCTGGTAATAATTCATTAACCTACAATTCATTCAACATGAAACATCTTATCGCAGTATTGCTCCTATTTGGATGCCTCAGCACCTATGCCCAAACTGGCATTGATGGCGACTGGAAAGGCACCCGTGAAACGCCAAACGGCACGATGGAAATCAATTACACGTTTAAAGTTGAAGGAACAACTTTAACGGGTATTTGGAAAACTCAATTTGGAGAACGGAAAATCGAGAATGGAAAAGTGGATGGAAAGAAATTTTCTTACACCGTTTCGTTTAACGAGATGACCATCAACAACACTGGAGAATTGGTGAGTGACGACGAAATTGTAACCAAAAACGAGAGAGGGGAAATGAAATTGGCCCGGGTGAAGAAAGAAAACTAGGGTCACTACTCAAACACAAGCTGCTAAAGTGCAGCTTCGCTGCTTGTTTTTGTAACCGCGACGACGCAACGGCGCGACGTTATGTGTGCTTCGCACACCTTTACGTCGTTTTACGTCGCGCATTTGGCGCAGCCAATTGGATCGTCGCGCCGTCGCGTCGTCGCGGTTACAAAACATTTGGCGTTAGCCAAATACAAAAAACCTAACGCAGCTTAACCCTTAACAAATACTGCGTAGCCGTAATGTAAAGCGTTTTGCCATTCGCGGTCAACGCACAATTGGCTGCAGTCAAATTATTTACCTTGATTTTTCCAATCAATTTGCCTTCCTTGGTAAAAATCCAGATGCCACCCGGCCCTGCCGCAAACACATTGCCTTTTTTATCGATTTTAAATCCATCACAGCCTCCTGGTTCTCGGGTCGTTCCTGGATTGTAAAACACGCGAGCGTTTTCCAAAGCACCATTTGAGGCAATATCGTAGGCATACCAACCTCTACCTCTGCCCTGGGTATTGGCAACCAGTAAGGTTTTTCCATCAGGAAGAATGCCGATGCCATTGGGTGCTTGCATGGAATCTATCAACAGGGTGACCTTTCCGGCTTTGTCCATTCTATATACCCCTTGAAATGGAAGTTCTTTTTTGGGATCTCTCATTCCGCCTTCAAAACCATAAGCTGGGTCAGTAAAGTAAAGATCTCCTTTCTTTGACATAAAAAAGTCGTTCGGACTATTCAACTTTTTGCCATCGTAGGCTCCTGCGACGGTTACAAAATTGGACTTGGGCGCATTGAGGGGGGCATCCATAGCGGCAATTCTGCGGTCACCATGCTGGCAAACCCATAATTTACCGTCTTTGGTTTTGTACAATCCATTGGGACCCATGAATCCACCCCGTGGTTCGCTGCCCGTATAGCCACCTGGCTTTACATACACTTCTTTGCCCTTGGCTTCAGTCCATTTGTAAATGGTATTGGCAGGAATGTCGGAAAACAAGAGCATTTTCTCTTTTTCCAGCCACAAAGGCCCTTCCGTAAATTGAAAACCCTCGGCAATCACTTCTACCTTCGCTTCCTTTTTGATGAGGCTGGAAAGTTCGGGTGAAATGAATTCAATGGTGCCGATTTCTTGAGCGGACACCGGCGTAAACCCACAAAAGCAGATCGAAAGTGCAAACAAGCACACCCTCAGCGTAATTTTATTCATTTGTTTGGTGGTTGTGACGATTTATAAATAATTAACAAAGCCTTCCATGTTGGTGCGAATGGTATACACCTTGCTGTAGCTGACGATGTACAGGGTTTTCATATCCTTGCCTCCAAAGCAAAGGCTCACCGGGAAGCTGGGTAAATTGATCATTCCAACATATTTTCCTTCGGCGTTGAAAATTTGTACACCATAGTAGGTGGCAACATAAAGATTGCCCTTTTTGTCAATGGCCATTCCATCCGCACTTGATGACTTCCCTTTTCTGTCCAGCACATTACCGGTTAGGAATAATTTGGCGAATTGCCGGCCATTGCTGATGGTTCCATCTTCCTTCACATCGTAAGCCCAGATGTAATTGTCCTTTTCACTGTTTACTGGAAACCAGGATTCGTCATCGTAGCAATTGTTGATGTACAATGTTTTTCCATCCGGTGACAACACAATCCCGTTGGGCATCGCGAATTCGTTGGGCTCAGTCAGCCGGGTCACTTTACCTTCCGGAGAAACGTAATACACCGCCCGCCCAGGTTGGGCCTTCTTCGGCTCCATTGTAAACTGAGGATCGGTGAAGTAAATCCCTCCTTTGGCATCGGTAATGATGTCATTGGGGCCGTCGATGGGCTTGCCATCATATTGATCTACAATCACTTTTACAACTTTCCCTGCGGGAGTCATCTCCACCACCCGATGCCCGATCATATCACAAACCAGCAGGTTGCCATTTTTGTATGGATAGAGCCCGTTGGTTTGCATTTTGCCTTGGGTAATGTTTTTATAAGTGCCATCAGGACTTAATTCGATCGTTGAACTCTTGGAAGGATCGGCAGTCCAACTCTGATCAAAATACATGTTGGAGAAATAGACTTTACCGTTCATCCATTTTGGCCCTTCGCTGAAAGTCAGACTCGGTTTGGTTTTTGTTCCGTCCACCAATAATTCAGGTTTTGCATTCTCCGGAATAATCGCCCGGTAAGCGGCCATTCTGGCCTGTTCTTTTTCCATGTAATCTGCACGGACTGGCCAGAAAATGTCCAGCGCATCACAACCTACCGCACTCATTTTTGCCCCATGAACCATATTCCCCGGGATGACCACTACGTCACCGGGGGTCATGCGTTGTTCCGTATCCAGCAAAATTTCATCACATTCCCCTCTTAGCGCCATCATCATTTGTTCTTCAGGGTGGATATGATGTCCAAAAACTGATCCCGGTTCCATGGAGATAAAACTAAACTGGGTGTTCTTCCCTGCAATGAGTCTGGAAAAAGCGCCCGGGGCAAGTTCGGTGAGTTGAAAATCGTACAAGTCGTACACCTGATTCGGTTTTACATTTGGTTTCGCCTGATTGGTAAGCTCGGCCATGGTGGTCGGTAGATTCGTAACGCCTGCTTTTTCAAGATAATCCAGACGGAAAGGGCTGTAAATCTCCAATAATTTGGCACCTGCACTACCCGCGGTCACGGCGCTTTTGCTTCCTTTTTCCAGATACACAAAATCGACACGAGGTGTACCGCTGTGTGTGCCGTCGGGAGCTTCTCTTTCTTTGGAAACAAGGGTAACGGATTTTCCATTGATCAATTGGTCAATGGAACCTTCCAGAACAAAGGCAAACCGTTCAGCTGGCAATTCCACTTCGGGGATTTTTGCGTTAGGTGCCAGTTCAATGACACTCACCATGGTGCCTGTTCCCCAGAAGATTTTTGCCACAACGCCTGGGGCTAAATCAATACTGTCTACCTGATCAAGACTGGTAACTTGGCCGTCCTTCAGGTTTGACTCAATATTGTTTGCTGGCAATCCGGACAGATTGCGCACTTTCAAATTGTGTTCACTGATCAGTTCCTGGTTGAGCTTCTGCCACGCTGGTTCAGGAGAAGAGGTACAGCCTGTCATTGCTGCTACAATCACAGCTAACAAAATGGACTGAAAAAAAATTTTGTTGAATCTTTGGCCACTCATGATTTATAATGTTTTGTTTGTGGGATGAATCTAGCAATTTTATTTCATTCTAAACTCAATAATTGTAAAAAAAACAGTTATTATTTTGCTTAATTGACTTCAATTCCTTAACCTTGCTTTAACCTAGCAAGCTGAGCAATGAAGCAGGTGAATTGCGAAATTGATACTGGGTTGTAGTGGTCATTATTTTCCTGAAAAGTAGTAATTTAACGCTTTGCAGCGTGACACAACAAACGTGGTTTTTAAACAAACAAAAAAACATTAAAATCTTTTTCAACATGAAAACCTTGATCAAATTTTTGGGCTTTTTAGCGCTACTCCCGCTAATGCTCCAAGCGCAGCAAAGCTCCAAAGAAGAAATGGCATTTTTCACCCCGGAATGGAAAGGGGAACGACTTCCTGACGGGAGGCCGAAAGTTTCCGATGATATTTTAAAAAGAATGAAATCGGTCACACTTGAGGAAGCCTGGGCGACCTGTCGGGGCGCTGGTTATAACTACCAATACGAGGGGAACTGGTTGCAGGTTCACCCAGAAGGTGTGTTGGTTGGCAGAGCTTTAACGGCCACTTTTATTCCCGGCAGACCAGACATCCACAAGGCCATTCAAGAAAAAGGCAAAAAGGATGGACGGATACTCTCCCCCAATGCTTGGCCTATCGACATGCTCCAACCCGGCGACGTGTATGTAGTAGATCACCATGGCGCTGAAATTGATGGCCCAACCGTGGGTGACAACCTGGCCAATTCTATTCTTGGCAGATCCGGCAATGGATTTATTTATGATGGGCCGATTAGAGACGTCAACGGAATGAAAGAAATGGCAGATTTTACCGTCTATTTCAAAACTTACCATCCCTCTCACCATTTTGGTAGCATCGGCCCCAATGACCGGGTACCCCGATTGAATACCACTTTGATCGGCATCAACACCCCCACTCGGATTGGCGCAGCTACCGTAATACCAGGTGACGTGGTCTTGGCCAGAGATGGTGGTATCATTTTTATTCCGGCGCATCTGGCCCAACAAGTGGTTGAGTCTTCAGAAATCGTTCGGCTCAGAGACATGTTTGGCCACGCCAGATTGCGGGAGAAAAAATACACCGCTGGGCAAATCGATACCCGCTGGTCAGACGAAATTGAGAAAGATTTTTCTCAATGGTTGAAAGACAACAAAATGAAGCTTCCGGTATCACCCGAGCGGGTGGAGGAACTGCTCAAAACTAGAACCTGGTAAATTCAAGTTCATCATCATTTATTAAACTATAAACATGAAAAAAACAGCTTCAAGACGTTCGTTTTTGAGCAAAAGCGCCCTGGTTGGTGCCATGGGGTTTACGGGGCTAACCCAAACTTTTGGCAAGGGATTTACCAATGCAGTAGACGTCAATCCTAAGTTATCTGCTCCTACTGATTTAAAAATCAAGGATGTACAAGTTGCCTACCTGAGAGGTGGGGGTAGAATGTTCATCAAAATAACCACCAATCAGGATATTGTCGGTTATGGAGAAGGGGTGGATGCAGTAGGAGGTGCCTATCATCTGGCCAAACGCTTTGGGATGATGCTGAGAGACCAGAGCCCACTTAACGTCCACCGGATATTCGATCAGATTAGAAAAGGTGGGGTTTTTGGAGGTGCGCAGGCAGGTATGTACATCGCGGTATTGTCTGCAATTGAAACCGCCCTGTGGGACTTGGCCGGGAAAGCGCTGAACGTTCCAGTATATCAGCTATTGGGGGGTAAGTTTCGCGATAAGGTGCGGGTTTACATGGATACCGCACTGTATCAGAACCAATTGCCCAAGCCAGAAGATTTTGCTACCGCTGCAAAAGAGGCTGTTGCAATGGGGTTCACTGCGGTGAAATTTGACCTGGATCAGGGCAATGACCCTAACAAGTACGACCGCTACAACTGGACCGCTGGTCCCGCTGAAATCCAGAGAATGTACGACCAAATGGCTGCTGCCCGGCAGGCCGTGGGGCCAAATATTGACATTTGTGCCGACATGCACGGCCGATATGACTTCCCAACTGGCCAACGCGCGGCTAAAATATTGGAGCCATTGAACCTGATGTGGTTGGAGGAGCCCATTCCTGCCGAAAACGTTGATGCTTACGCTGAAATCACCAAATCGACCAGCACTCCAATTTGTGCAGGTGAGAACCATTATCTGGCCTATGGCTTCCGACCTTTGTTGGAAAAAGGTGCAGTAGACATCGTCATGCCGGATCTACAAAAAGCAGGTGGATTGGGTGAAGGTCAACGCATTGCGAACCTGGCTAATTTGTATTATGTACCTTTTGCCCCCCATATGGTGGCTTCGTACTTAGGCGCCATGGCGGCTGCCCATGTGTGTGCCTCCGTGCCCAATTTTATGATTTTGGAATGGCAGATTTATTACCACAAAGACCCTATGTGGAAAGAAATTGTCAATTTTGATGGCACGGAGTTTATAGAAAAAGGCTTCCTCAAAGTGTCAGACAAGCCAGGTATTGGGGTGGCCGTCAACGAAGAAGGTTTGAAAAAATATGCCGCTCAGGGGATACCGTTTTTTGAATAAATAATTTAATTTTTCATACAAAATTTCAAGAGGGGTGCAACCAAGTGGCAGCACCCCTCTAATTTTTTATTTACTCTTTATCCCAAAATACCCGTGTCGTCAAATTATCCGTTCCACCGATGGCCTTCACCGCGTTCTGGTAGTTCGTCCGGTTTTGAGCCAACTCATAATCTGGATAAGACAATCTCCGGATGAACCCTCCATTGAGAAGATTGTTGAACTTATTAGGGCTCAATGCTGGGAAGCCACTTCTCCTGAAATTAGCCCAGGCCTGGGTGCCATTTCTAATGTAGGCAATCCAAAGTTGGGTGTTGATCAGTTTGAGCGCGTCTGCTGCATTGTAAGCAACCCCTGGGCTGGCCAGGAAAGTTGCAATGTCTGCATCAGAAATCGCGGAGGATTTTGGATATAACGCATAGCGCTTGATGTCAGCCTTGATGCCGTCCTCGTAGTATTGCTTGGCAGCGGCCTCACCTCCAGCAATCCAGCCTCTTTGCGCAGCTTCGGCTAGGAGTAAGGAAACTTCTGGATAAGTCACCCAGAAATCAGGAGCAGTTAAGGAGGCTACCACATTCACGTTCATTTGTGAATAGTTGTACCCGCCACCTTTAGCGCCGCGATAGGCTGGCTTGGTCAAATCAGTATTGATCACTCCCACAGGTACGCCAAACTGGCTTGCCAGATCGGTAACTGGCTTAGGATCAGCCAATGGATTGGAAGGATTGGCATAAGTGGCCACTATAAATGGCCCACGTGGATCAGCCGTGGTTTTCAATTGCTCCACTAAGGGCTCGGCAGCATAGTAAAAATAAGGGTTGTTGTTGACCAGGCCCCCGTTGGCTCCATTGGTAAAGAGGGTACCATCGTACTTGACCCAGGCATTGTCATCATTGGATTTCATTACTCCGCCGTTAAACGCCTCTGAAACAATTGTTTTGGCTTTGTTCGCATCCAATTTTGAATACCGCATGCCCAATCTCAACAGCAAGGAATTGCCCAGTTTTTTCCACTTGTCCACCTGTGCAGTAGCAGTAGTGGTTTTAGCGGATCCATTTGCCCCGTAAAAGAGATCTGCAGAAACAAAGTCGCCACTTGGATTCAGTGCTGCAATCGCCTCTTTGAGCTCTTTTTCCAAATCAGCATAAATGGCTGCATCATCGTCATACGAGGGATAAAAATACTCACTACCCTTGAGGAAAGCTTGCCCTGCATTGGAATAAGGAATATCCGCATGGGTGTCTACCAAACCCATATAAACCTGAGCCTTCCAGATGCGCAACATGCTGCGCAAGTTTACCCGGTCGCTCCCTTCTAAAAGTGAAAGCGCCTGAACCAGGTTTTTGATGATGTTGGGATAGGAACCGTCCCATTTCCCATTGTTGAAGTTGTCGATGTCGGCATTAAAATTTGGGCCAAGCGTTGCACCTGAATTGAACGGATTCACAAAGTGCTGAACAATTGTATGTTCTGTTTCCCAACCCCCCAGGTGTGAACGTTGAGCTCCAGCAAACAAAAGGGCTGGATCAAGATCGGTTACCGCGTAAGGATTGGTATTTAATTCTATAAAATCCTTGTCACATCCTCCCAATAAGAAGAAGATGGCACTGATCAGCAAAAGTCCTTTAAACTTTTTCATATTCATTAGAATTTGGCATTAAGACTAAAATTAAAATTGCGGGTGGTGGGCAGTGAGGTATTCTCATAACCAGACCTGAAGTCGCCCGAAGATTGGATGGCTTCTGGATCAAGGTCAGGAATATCCTTGTAAAGGAGTGCCACATTTCGGCAAGAAGCCGTCAACGAGAGCCCCTTGATGAACCCAAGGACATTTGATTTCCGCATCAGATCGGTAAGATTATAGGATATCGATACGTTCCTCAGTTTGACAAAATCAGACTTAAAGGTCACGATATCGCCCATTTGATTGTTCCGATAATCCGCATAAAATGTGGCTGGATCAACCGCAGTGGTATTGGGCTGTTCATTCGATCTGTAAACACCAGGGAATACAACCCCCTTTTCTCCTTCCCTACGACCTACCAAAGACTGTTTGGAGTGTCCTTGTCTGTTCGCATTTAAGGCAGTAGAAGAGATGACGACCCCACCCAACTTGTAATCAAAATGAACGGCGAGACTCAGGTTTTTGTAGGTAAATGTGTTATTCCAGCCACCGGTGTGTTTAGGAATCGAGCTGCCAAAACTTACGTAGTCAACAGATGGGATCAAACGACCTTGGTCGGTAAGCAGAATTTGGCCTTCTTCATTTTTCAAATAGGTTCTGGCATAAACCTGATTCATCGGTAGCCCTTCCACATACCGAAGTTGTCCAATGAACTCATTTCCGGTAGCCCCCCAGTTGAGCACAATGATTTCACTTGGTGCTCCAACTGAAAGTACTTTTGTAGCCAGAAAGGCGTGATTCCAGGAACTTGTCCAGCTGAAATTCTGGGTTTGGATGGGTTTAACTTCCAATAAAAATTCCAAGCCACTATTCTTTAAGGAGCCAAGGTTCTCCTTCGAGGTGTTGTATCCAGATGAATTGGACAATTGAACATCCAATACCTGATCGGTGGTTATTTTGTCAAAAGCTGAAATGTCTATGGTTACCCGATTGCCAAACATCCTCATTTCAAGACCAATTTCTTTTTCTTCCACACTAAACGGCCGCAGGAACCGGTTGGGTGCAGAGTTTCCGGAAATACTAGCCGTCGTTTGGCCTTGGAATTGGTTTTGACTGATCCCATAAGTCAGCAGACCATCATAGGGATTCACCCCGTTTGAGCTGCCCACTTCTGCCCAAGAAGCCCTCAACTTGCCGTAAGACAACCATTTCTGGTTTTTCATCAACTCGGAGAAGATAAAACTACCCGAAACAGATTGGTACAACTCGCTGTTGTCTTCTGGATTCAAGACGGAGAACCAATCTTGTCTGCCCGTAAAGTTTAGATAGAGCAAATTATTGTACCCAAGTTCGGCCCAGCCATACAGTGAATTAACCCTGTATTGGGAAAAACCATAACTTTGGCTGCGCACACTACCGTTTCCGATGGAATAAAGATCGCGGACAATAAAGTTTGACGAACCTTGATTAAATCCGTTATTCTTAACCCTCCAGGTGTTGCCACCAACGTTGGCATCCACTGAAAACTTACCAAACTCTTTGCCACCACCGACCAGGAAATCAGCATTTACGTCCGTTCCTTTGCTTTCTGACAAATTGTATGCTCCTTTAAAAGTACCATCCGCATTGGTTGGCACGCTGGTACCTATGCCTCCAGGATCGTGGGACTCCGTAAAACTAAGCGCAAAGTCATAGTTGTATCGACCCTGTACATACAACCAATCGGTCAGGTCATATCTTAATGTCGCCGTTGAAAGGAAACGATTTCTTTCCGTTTCATACCGTTGACCCACGGCTAAAGCGTAGTAGGGGTTTAACAAAGTGCCCTGAAAACCAGAAGTCAACGTCTCCGTTCCATTGGCCGCCACTGCACTGTTTTTCAAAGCCGACAGTGGAATGGACGTAGCTAATCTGGTAAAGAAGTTTACAGCCCCTGGCCCTTGTGTACCAATTTGTGGGGGGTTGACTTGTTGCTCATTGGTGTAGTTGATGTTCAACTGCAGTTTGAGTTTTTTAGAAATGTTGTGATTGATCCCTACATTGGCAATCTTCCTATTGTACTCATTGTTTGGTGTGATCCCTTCCGCATCTGTGTTGGAAAATGAAGCCCTGAAGCTTCCATTGGCGCCACCACCAGACATGGCAATCGTATTGGTGAAGTCTGTTCCTGTTTGTAAAAAGCCAAAAAGATTGTCTGGATTAGCCGAGTAAGGTTGCAAAGTCCCATCAAAAATGGGCGTAGGTGCTCCATCCAAGCGCTCACCCCAAGCAAAATGACCAGTAGTAGCCGCATTTGCACCACTGGTAGGTCGTTTTCCTCCGGTACCTTGACCGTATTCTGTTTGGAAGTCGAAGAAATTCAGCGCATGTTGGGTGGAATAATTTGAGGAATATTCTACGCCAATGCCCTGATTCTTGCGTCCAGATTTGGTGGTGATGATGATGGCCCCGTTGGCAGCCCTGGCACCATATATTGCCGCGGCAGTTGCGCCCTTCAATACGGTCATACTTTCTATGTCATCCGGGTTAACGTTTGACAAGTTATCACCGAGGTCACGTGGGGTTCCCAAACCATTCACACCCCGAGCACCCTGATCAATCGGAAGCCCGTTGATGACAATCAGGGGGGCGTTGTTTGCTCCTGCAAACGCAGCTTGCCCGCGTAAACGTATCTGCATACTGGACCCCGCACCGGCCGCTGGTGGGGTAATATTCAGACCTGCGACCCGACCTTCCAGCGACTCCATGACGTTGGTTGTTCTGTTTTGGGTGAGCTGATCTGTATTTACAGCCGTTACGGAATAGCCCAATTTCTTGGATTCCCTTTGAACACCCAGCGCGGTTACGACTACCTCCGTTAGGCTTTGAGCGTCTTCTTTCAGGATGACATCCACATTTTTTTCATTGCCTAGCTTAATTTCATAGGTTGCAAATCCAATGTAGCTAAAAACCAAAGTGTTACCTGGAGAAGCAGCAATTTGGAATGTTCCATTCGATTCTGAAATTGTACCTGTATTGGTCTCTTTGACGGAAATATTCACCCCCAGCAAAGGAGTCCCGTCATTGGCCGTAACTTTACCGGTCACCTGCTGTGCAATTACTGTTAGGTGACAGCAAAAAAGAGCCAAGACTAAAACAACGAGTTTGTTTAGTCGCATCATAGGGTTAATGGATTTAAATGAGAAAAAATATATCAAAAGCGCGCAAAAATCACCAGCCTTGAACAAGGTGTAATCCATTGTCCTCCAGTAAATTTCCGCCGTGAAATCGATTGAATTTTTTTGCCGTAAAAATTCTTGAAATCGATTGAACTTTCTGGCAAAAAAATTGAAACCAACTAGGCATTCCAGTCATTCCCCTTGTGTCCATTTCAATGGGAAATGACGAATTTGTAAGCAATAGTTTAGTTTGAACTTTAAAAGAACCGAATGGCCTTAAAGCCTTTTAAAAGTGAATATAGTGTCTTGTGCAAATTTTTGGGCTATTAATTGTCAAACTTACAATTGTTTATTCTAACTTCCTATTTTGGAGCAATATTTTTTTGAAAGATATTTTTAGATGTTTTTCTTCTTTAAATAGCAGATATTCACATTTTATATTCCGAATCCGGGGAAACTTGATTTACGTGTTTATTCCAAATCTATCGATATGTCTACACAACTCTCTTACCTCAGTGGTATCAGTACCAAACCATTGCTCGGCATCACCATTGGCGACATGCTAGATGACACTGCGGCGCGTTTTCCCCAGCACGACGCCTTGATTGTGCACCATCAAGACATTCGATTCACTTACCACCAATTCAAAGCCATAGTAGACGACTGTGCCCGGGCTTTTTTGTCCCTCGGTGTTCAGAAAGGAGACCGGGTAGGCATTTGGTCGCCCAACCGCTATGAGTGGACCGTCACCCAATTCGCCACCGCCAAAATCGGAGCCATTTTGGTCAACATCAATCCCAGTTACCGCTTGCACGAACTGGAATATGCCCTCAAACAATCGGAATGCAGCATCTTGGTCAGCGCTGACACGTTCAAAACTTCTCGTTTTACCAACATGCTCTATGCGCTGGCGCCTGAATTGGGGGACTGCCCCAAAGGGCATTTAAACGCCATAAAGGTCCCTCAACTCCGTACCCTCATCTGCTTATCGGAAGATGAATACCCAGGGATGTGGCGCTGGGATGATTTTTTACAGGAATCCTCAAAAAGTACCCCTGAAGCCCTGGCCGCCCGTCAAAGCAGCCTGGCTTTTGACGAAGCCATTAATATTCAGTACACCTCGGGCACCACAGGTTTCCCTAAAGGAGCGACCTTGAGCCACCACAACATTTTGAACAACGGCTATTTTGTGGCGGAGCTGATGAATTTTACCGAAAAAGACCGACTGGTGATTCCCGTGCCACTCTACCACTGTTTTGGTATGGTGATGGGCAATTTGGGCTGCGTGACCCATGGCGCTGCCATGATTTATCCCAGCGAGGGTTTTGACCCCAACAGTACGCTTTCGGCGGTAGAACGAGAAAAAGCAACGGGTATTTTTGGCGTGCCCACGATGTTTATTTCTGAGCTGGACTTACCCAATTTTGATCAATACGATTTGACCAGCTTGCGCACGGGCATTATGGCGGGATCGCCATGTCCGATTGAAGTGATGAAAAAAGTACAAAGCCTGATGCACGTTTCTGAAATGGAAATCGCTTATGGCATGACCGAAACCAGCCCGGTGAGCACCCAAACCCGCGTGGGTACACCGCTGGAAAAACAGGTCAGCACGGTGGGGCAAATTCACCCGCATTTGGAAGTCAAAATTGTTGATCCCGAAACCGGGCGCACCGTTCCCCGCAACATCCCTGGCGAATTGTGCACCCGTGGCTACAGCGTCATGCTGGGGTATTGGAACAACGAAACCGCTACCCGCAACGCCATCGACAAAGCCCGCTGGATGCACACTGGTGACCTCGCTACGATGGACGACGAAGGTTACGTCAAAATTGTAGGCCGGATCAAGGACATGATCATCCGGGGCGGAGAAAACATCTACCCCCGCGAGATTGAGGAGTTTTTGTACACCCACCCCAAGATCAGCGACGTGCAAGTGATTGGGGTGCCCGACGCCAAATACGTGGAAGCGGTGATGGCCTGGATTCGGGTGAAAGAGGGCGAAACCCTGACGGTGGAAGAAATCCAGGAATATTGCAAGGGCCAGATTGCCCACTACAAAATACCACAGTACGTGCGTTTTACCGAGGGTTTTCCGATGACGGTCACGGGAAAAATCCGCAAAATCGAAATGCGGGAGTTGAGTATAGCGGAATTGGGCCTGGAGGGCGCGGCGGGCATAAAAACGGCTTAAGCGCCTAAAAACAAGCAGCGAAACTCCGAGAATGCTACGGAAGCCATCATGATCAATTTCTACGGTCAAAAATGCAAAAATGCTGCGATCGAACTCACTCGGAAAAAACTGCGGGAAATGCAGGTCGCTTCGGCGCAAATCAAGGTGGTGGGTAGCCGGTATACGGAGCAAATGGAAAAGTCGACGGGGCTTTGATGATAGGATGCCACTGTTGTAAACTTAAAAAAAATACCTTACTTTTGTTTGTGTATAAATTCAACTTTCATGGTAATTAATATCCCTGATCAAGCTTTGTTATCCGCCAAAATTAGCTCCGAAGAACTGCTGCTAGATTTTGCCGTCTATTTATATGAAAAAAAAATACTGTCTATCGGCCAAGCCAGAAAAGTCGTAGACCTGGACTTGATTACTTTCCAAAAAGAACTGGCAAAGCGAGATGTTTTCATCCATTTCGAAATTGAGGACTTGGAGAAAGATTTAGTAAATCTAGAGGCACTGTAAATGATTGTTATTAGTGATACCTCCCCCATTACAAATCTTATTCAAATTGACTGTCTGGATTTGTTAAATGCTGTTTTTGGGAAAATCATCATTCCACAAACCGTTTACAACGAGCTTTGTGAACTTCCCGATCAGAAGAAGATCCTTGACAATCAAGATTGGATTTCAGTAGTTGCTGCTGAAAACAGATCTGCAATTACTCAATTGGAAACGCAGCTGGACAAAGGAGAAGCGGAGGCAATTGCACTTGCTATGGAACTTCAACCTGATTTTCTGATCATTGACGAACTAAAAGGAAGAACCATTGCAGAAGGCCTGGGAATCAAGATCGTTGGATTATTGGGGGCTTTGCTTAAAGCCAAACAATTAGGGCACATTGCTGAGCTTAAACCTAAATTGGAGCAATTGGTAAATCAAGGGTTTAGAATCAATCCTAAGCTTTATAAGCATGTTCTGAAACTTGCTGGAGAGGAGTGATGTATACTTTTAAAGACGAGTTCCCTTGCTTCTTGAAGAGAACCCGTCTTTTACTCCACTTCTACATCCCCAATTCCTGCTTATCTCCCAAAAAAGGCTGGTTGTAGACCCGCTTCCCGGTAGCTTTGTACAGTGCATTCGCAACTGCGCCAAAAATTGGCGGGAACGGTGGCTCACCCATACCCGTAGGACTGATCTCATTTTTTACAAAATGCACATCAATCGCCTTGGGCGCTTCGCTCATGCGAATCATGCGGTAATTGTGGAAATTGGTTTTTTCGGGTACTCCATTTTTGAAAGGCATTTCCCCAAAAAGTGCGTTACCGATCCCATCAATAACTGCGCCCTCGGTCATGTTGG
>ENA-UOWO01004356-UOWO01004356.1-activated-sludge-metagenome-genome-assembly--contig:-NODE-4356-length-15682-cov-4.521533_pt1 | contig 15682 bp, 8 predicted proteins | sample MGYA00238148_ERZ761564 | MGnify/ENA primary metagenome ERZ761564 (study PRJEB28885, sample SAMN05720194) | activated sludge metagenome | isolation source: Anaerobic digester | place: USA...
TGGTTTAGCCGGTGAATATAGTTGACAAGCGCATAGACACTTTCGTCATTTTGAGAAAACCGAGATTGATTATCTGCACCGTAGTCCAAAAGTTTTTGATAATTAAATAAAAATTTATCCACCCGATCTGCCATAAATGTGGCACTCAAGACATTGTGTAGGGCTTTAATATAAGAGCTGGTTTCAGACAATCGTTTATCGGGATAACTTTCAAAAAGCTCCACCCACTTATGACTAAACTTATAATTGTTGGCAAAGTCCTGCATCATATTATAATACCAAACATAGGACTGATACAGATACATTTTGCCATAAAAGTTAAGCTCTTTTTCATTTACATCAGCAGGCATGTGTGAATTAAAAAACTCCTTGATGTACAAGGCATCTCTTTTATCTTTCACATAGCCATACTTGAGGTACAGGCCATAAAGACGGAGAGATAAATTTGCCAACTCGTCATTGAATACCAATTGTCTGGTCAAAGCCCGACTTTCGATTTCAATTTCTTCTGCCTTTTCGGCCATACTCCCCGTAATGTATTGATTTTCAAGCTGTCGTTCAAACTCCAAAGCCACATAAGCCAGACTGTATTCATCTTTTGACATCGCTTGGTTTTTGGCTTTGTACAAAACATCCAGACTTGCACGATACATCCCTTTGGAATGTAGGATTTTTGCAAAATCAATCAATTCCCGTGTGTTGATATCCTCTTGCGTATTTCGTGACAACAACCTCAAATTGGTCAACAATTGCTTATATAAATTCGCTTTGATATTAGACAATTGTACTTTTCGTACTTGTGGATACTTGCGCAAAAGCTCTTCTTCATTGTAAGCATCATTTCCGTCGATGAAATCAAATAAGATCATGAACAGTTTTTCATCATTGCTATTCTGCCTATTGGCAAATAACCTAAAACTACGCTTTTCTGCCTTGGTAAGTCGGCTGATCAGGTCTATGAGGAAGTCCGTTTGTTGCTTGGGCATTGTATTTGTAAATAATTTAAAATATTGATATTCAGTCTTTTAAATACTTATGTGGACAATTACAGACTGTAATACTTTTCGTAATTGATTCGGGTAAGAACAAAGATCGTTCTATTTTTGATATTGTTAAAACGATTCTGATCGTTAATGCTTAAAATAAGAAACAAGGTATTCCGTAAATAGCAATAAAATTTGCTTTATAATTGGAAAGAAATTCCAAAATCGATAAAAAAAATGGCAACAGATAAAATTTTTATTTTTGACACGACACTAAGAGATGGCGAACAAGTCCCTGGCTGCAAATTGCGCAAGGACCAAAAGCTTGAAATAGCAAGTGTATTGGATCAAATGGGTGTAGATGTCATAGAAGCAGGATTTCCTATTTCTAGTCCTGGAGATTTTGAAGCGGTATCTGCAGTTGCAAAAATTGTAAAAAATGCAACCGTTTGTGGATTGTCCAGATCGGTAGAAAAAGACATCAAGGTAGCTGCGGAGGCTTTGGTTTATGCAAAATATCCTAGAATACACACGGGCATCGGTACATCTGAGAGCCATATGAAATTCAAATTTAAATGTGGACCGGAAGAAATTATAGAAAGGGCAGTTGCGGCGGTTAAATATGCAAAATCCTTTGTAGAAGATGTTGAGTTTTACGCAGAGGATGCTGGCCGAAGTGAAAATGCATTTTTGGCAAGAGTGTGCGAAGAAGTGATCAAAGCAGGAGCCACGGTTCTCAACATCCCAGATACAACAGGCTATTGTCTTCCTGAAGAATACGGTGCAAAAATTAAGTACCTGAGAGAAAATGTAAAAGGTATTGAAAGAGCCATTCTTTCAACACACTGCCACAATGATTTGGGATTGGCAACAGCAAATTCTATAGCAGGTGTCATCAATGGTGCAAGACAAATAGAATCTACAATCAATGGCGTTGGAGAAAGAGCAGGGAATACCTCTTTGGAAGAAGTGGTGATGATCATCAAGCAAAAATTATCAAACCAATTTCATACCAACATCAATAGTAGAATGTTGAAACCCACCAGCTTATTGGTATCTAATGAGATGGGCATGTTTGTGCAAGCAAATAAAGCCATAGTAGGCGACAATGCCTTTGCACACTCATCTGGTATTCATCAGGATGGTGTGATCAAGAATAGAGAAACCTACGAGATCATCGACCCATTGGAGGTTGGTGTTCCCAAATCATCTATTGTGCTCACTGCAAGATCTGGAAGAGCCGCCCTGGCTTACCGCGCAAAAGAAATTGGGTACAACCTTACCAAAGATGAATTGGACGTGGCATATGCTGGTTTCCTCACCTTGGCAGACAATCAGAAAGAAGTCAAGGACGAAGATTTAGAAGTGCTACTCAAAGAAAAAGTCTTCGCATAAAGCAAAAATTTTTCAGAATTCTTTTTTGGCAGATTTTTTGCACAAACAATTCAATCAAAAACATAAACTTATACATTACGATTTTTCTTTATGGAACTGAATAAATATAGTAAACACGTCACCCAAGATCCGACTCAACCAGCAGCACAAGCCATGTTGCACGCCTTGGGATTAACAACAGAAGATTTAAAAAAGCCTCAAATTGGCATAGTCAGTACAGGTTGGGAAGGAAATCCCTGCAACATGCACCTCAATGATCTAGCGAAAGAAATAAAAAAATCAGTTTTAGAATCAGACCTGGTTGGACTCATATTCAACACCATAGGTGTGAGTGATGGCATCTCAATGGGAACTAGCGGAATGCGGTTTTCATTACCATCCAGGGACATCATTGCAGATTCAATAGAAACAGTAACTTCCGCTCAGTGGTATGACGGTGTGATTGCCGTAGTGGGTTGTGATAAAAATATGCCTGGAGCGATGATGGCTTTGGGTAGGCTCAACAGACCAGCCATCATGGTTTATGGTGGGACCATAGCTCCAGGGTGTCATGCCAATAAAAAATTGGATGTAATATCTGCATTTGAGGCATTGGGTCAAAAAATATCTGGAGAAATAGACCAGAATGAATTTGAACAAATAGTACAAAAAGCTTGTCCAGGACCTGGTGCATGTGGAGGGATGTATACCGCAAATACCATGGCTTCTGCAATAGAAGCTCTAGGAATGTGTTTGACATACAATGCATCAAATCCTGCGGATAATCAGATCAAAACAGACGAGTGCGCACAACTTGGTGTCGCTATGAGAAACCTTTTGGAAAAGGATATAAAACCAAGAGATATCGTTACCAAAAAATCGCTGGAAAATGCGGTAAGGCTTATCACGGTGCTTGGTGGATCTACCAATGCAGTCATGCACCTCATTGCTGTCAGTAAAGCTTTTGAATTAGATCTGGACCTCAATCAATTCCAGGAATGGAGCGATTCTACACCTTTTCTGGCTGACCTTAAACCGAGTGGAAAATATTTGATGCAAGACTTGCACGATATAGGCGGCGTACCAGGAGTCATGAAAATGATGTTGGAAAACGGCTTATTGCATGGTGATTGTATCACAGTAACGGGTAAAACCATTGCTGAAAACTTGGCAGATGTAAAGGCCTTGGATGAAAATCAACAAATCATCATGCCTTTGGATAAACCTCTTAAACCAAATGGCCACATCCAGATTCTTTTTGGAAATTTGGCAACGGAAGGTGCTGTGGCAAAAATCACAGGTAAGGAAGGCGAAGTTTTTGTTGGCCCAGCCAAAGTTTATGATGGCGAAGACGCGTGTAATGCTGCAATCCAAGCAAGAGAAATAGAAAAAGGCGATGTTGTTGTCATCAGGTATTGTGGTCCAAAAGGCGGACCGGGCATGCCAGAAATGCTCAAACCAACCTCTTCTATCATGGGTATTGGTCTTGGTAAATCAGTAGCATTGATTACAGATGGCAGATTTTCTGGAGGTACGCACGGCTTTGTCGTTGGGCACATTACACCAGAGGCTTATGATGGTGGCGGTATTGCACTTGTAAAAAATGGAGATATCATTACAATAGATGCCCAGAAAAACATCATTGAAGTTGCCGTATCTGATGAAGAAATGGCAGAAAGGAAAAATGCGTGGGTTCAGCCCAATGAAAAACTAACGGGCTTTTTAAGTAAATATAGAAAAACAGTTTCCTCAGCCAGTGAAGGCTGTGTAACCTGCTAAAATTATTGACTCTAAACTTAAGAGATCATGTTGACAAAAGAAACAACCATTAGCCAAAATGGCAAACATCAAGCTACCAGGAGACTCACAGGAGCTCAGGCAGTATTGGAATGTTTTATACAAGAGGGCGTAGACACCATATTTGGCTATCCAGGAGGTGCCATCATGCCAATTTATGACGCGCTATATGATTATCAAGACAGACTGAGACACATTTTACCACGTCATGAGCAAGGAGGCATTCATGCAGCTCAAGGGTACGCTCGGGTAACCAGGAAAATTGGTATAGCAATGGCCACTTCAGGACCAGGTGCAACCAACTTGGTCACAGGTCTGGCTGATGCTTTGTTGGATTCAACACCATTGGTTTGTATCACAGGACAAGTGTTTAGTACCTTATTGGGCTCAGATGCTTTCCAAGAAGTGGATGTGATTGGTTGTACGACAACGGTGACCAAGTGGAACATTCAAATTACAAAAGCAGAAGATATTCCAGCGGCAATGTCCAAGGCATTCAGGATAGCAAATTCTGGTAGACCTGGTCCTGTTTTGGTTGATATAACCAAAGATGCTCAGCTCCAAAGCTTTGATTTTAGTTACAACAAAGACATCGTAATCAGAAGTTACAGACCTTTGCCAATACTTGATAAAAGTGCAATTGAACAAGCTGCAGAGCTAATCAATGGTGCAAAGAAACCGTTGATTTTAAGCGGACATGGCGTTCACATTGCCAAAGCACAAGATCTTTTGAAAACCTTTGTTGAGAAAACAGGTATTCCTGTAGCAACCACCATTCATGGATTATCTACGCTTTCGGTAGATCATGAGCTCAGCGTAGGAATGTTGGGAATGCACGGAAATGTTGGACCAAATATTTTGACCAATTCTTGCGATGTATTGATTGCCATAGGTATGAGGTTTGATGACAGAGTCACGGGTAATCTGAAAAAATATGCCAAGCAAGCCAAAGTCATTCACATAGAAATTGATCAAGCAGAAATCGACAAAAACGTAATGACTGAGGTTGCAGTACATGCTGACGCCAAAGAAGCATTGGAGGCACTTTTACCGTTGGTAGAAAACAAACAATACCCGGAATGGCTGCAAGAATTCAGAGCTTATGATAAGATCGAAAAAGAAAAAATCATTAATAAAGTCTTAGAGAAAGACGATGATAAAAAGATGACGATGGGTCGTGTCATCAAAGCTATTTCTGACAGTACAAAAGGGCAAGCAATCGTTGTAACAGACGTTGGTCAACACCAGATGGCAGCAGCCAGATATTATGATTATCTCGGTCATGACCAATGGGTTTCTTCTGGAGGAGCAGGTACCATGGGATTTGGACTTCCTGCAGCAATAGGTGCAGCAATTGGAGCTCCAGATCGTACCGTAGTGGCATTTATAGGTGATGGTGGATTCCAAATGACTTTACAAGAACTGGGAGTTTGCACACAATGGAATGTGCCGGTCAAGATTGTAATTTTAGATAATGAATTTTTGGGCATGGTGCGTCAATGGCAAGAGTTATTTCACGAAAGAAGGTATTCTTCTGTGGAATTACAAAACCCAAATTTTGTCATGATTGCCAATGGTTTTGGCGTCGCCGGACATAAAATTACAGAAGCTTCTGAGCTTGAGGCGGGTATCAAACAAATGCTTGAGTATGATGGGGCATATTTGCTTCATGTAATGGTAGAAAAGGAAGAAAATATTTTCCCAATGATACCTTCAGGTAAGGCCGTTGATGAAATTGTTTATTGATATTTGAAAGCAATAGAAAACAGAGAAATGTCAACAGAAAATACAGAAATACAAGAATATACGCTGACCGTATTTTGTGAAAACAAAACTGGCCTTTTGGCTAGAATTGTGGCAGTGATAACGAGAAGGCATTATAATATAGAAAGTCTTACTGCTTCGCCTTCGTCTACAGAAGGCATTTTCAGATTTACCATCATGGTAAGAGTTACAGAAGAGCAAGTAAGAAAATTGGCCAAACAGATTGATAAACAAATTGATGTTTTAAAGGTGTTTTACTACACCAATGACGAAATCATTTATCAAGAGATTGCTTTGTATAAAATACCCACCAAAGTATTTTACAACAGCAATGTTGTAGAAACACTTGTGAGGAAACACAATGCCAGGGTATTGGCAATAGAAGAAGAGTATATTGTTATTGAAAAAACAGGACACCAAGCAGACACAGAAGCACTATTAGACGCATTCAAAGATTTAGGCGTGTATGAATTTGTAAGGTCTGGAAGGGTTGCCATTGTGAAACCAATGGAGAGACTCAACAATTATCTCAAATCTTTGGAGCAAGAATTTGTATCAAAAAATTAATCATAAAACTTTTTCAAAAACGTAAAATCAACAATGGCAAATTATTTTAATACGCTACCACTCAGAGAGCAGCTCAATCAACTAGGAGTTTGTGAATTCATGGACAGTTCTGCTTTTTCAGAAGGCGTAGAGGCACTCAAAGGAAAAAAAATAGTAATTGTAGGTTGTGGAGCTCAAGGCTTGAATCAAGGACTCAATATGAGAGATTCTGGTCTTGATATTTCTTATACCCTCAGAAAGGAAGCAATAGAAAGCAAAAGAAAATCTTTTCTAAATGCCTCTGAAAATGGATTTAAAGTAGGGACTTATGAGGAGTTGATACCAACAGCAGACTTGGTTATCAATCTCACGCCAGATAAGCAACACACTTCTGTTGTTTCGGCGGTCATGCCATTGATGAAACAAGGAGCTGCACTTTCTTATTCACATGGATTCAATATTGTAGAAGAAGGCATGCAAGTGAGAAAGGACATTACCGTTTTGATGGTAGCTCCTAAATCTCCAGGTTCAGAAGTAAGAGAAGAATATAAAAGAGGTTTTGGTGTACCAACATTGATTGCCGTACACCCTGAAAATGATCCGGATGGAAAAGGTTGGGACTATGCAAAAGCTTACGCTGTGGCAACAGGTGGTGACAAAGCAGGTGTTTTGAAATCATCATTCGTTGCAGAGGTAAAGTCTGATTTGATGGGCGAACAAACTATCCTTTGTGGACTTTTACAGACAGGATCACTTTTGTGCTATGATAAAATGGTGGCTCAAGGTATTGATTCAGGATATGCATCCAAATTGGTGCAATATGGTTGGGAGGTCATCACAGAATCTCTCAAACATGGTGGAGTAAGTGGTATGATGGACAGATTGAGCAATCCTGCAAAAGTCAAAGCATACGAATTGAGTGAGGAACTCAAAGATATCATGAGGACATTGTTCCAAAAACATCAGGACGACATCATGAGTGGTCATTTTTCCAAAACAATGATGGAAGATTGGCACAACAACGATCACAACCTTTTGACTTGGAGAGCTGCAACAGCAGAAACACCATTTGAGAAGTCTAGCATTACCTCAAACAAAATTGAAGAGCAAGAATATTACGACAACGGTCTTTTGATGGTTGCCATGGTCAGAGCAGGTGTAGAATTGGCTTATGAAACGATGGTCGAGTCTGGAATCAAACCAGAATCTGCATATTATGAGTCATTGCACGAAACGCCATTGATTGCAAACACCATTGCTAGAAAAAAACTGTATGAAATGAATGCCACCATTTCTGATACTGCAGAGTATGGTTGTTATTTATTTGATCATGCTTGCAGACCACTTTTGGCAGACTTTATGTCAAAAATCAATACTGATGTAATTGGTAAAGACTTCAATGAGTCTGCAGACAAAAATGTGGACAACGTTGAGTTGATCAGAATCAACAAAGTTTTGAGAAACCACTCAATAGAAAAAGTTGGTACATGGTTGAGAGAGGCGATGACTTCAATGAAGAAAATTGCAGCTAAAAACTAATCCCTTTAAGGAGTAATATAAAATAAAAAGGCTTTCAGAAATGGAGGCCTTTTTGTTTTGTTTATCAATTATTATTGAGGATTATACACCCACAACCACGCATCACCAATTTCGTGGTCTTGCACAACTTCTTTGTATGCGAAACCATTTTTTGTCAAGATTTTGGTGGAAGCATTTTCAAATGGGGCCGTTTTTGCGGTAATGATGAGTTTGTCGTCCGTTTGTACGGCTATGTCAACCATCAAATTGCAAGCCTTTGTTGCGATTCCCTGGCCTTCATACTTCTCAAAAGTATAATAGGAAAGTTCTACTTGGCCATTTTGTGGAGCTCCTACGAAACCACAAAAGCCCACCACGGTATCATCATCTAGTATAAAATAGCCAAGCCACGGTGGGACAAATCCGATTTGAGGGTAGAAGTCCTTATAAATGTCAATCATTTTTTGACAATCTTCTGTAAAAAAGGAAGGATGGGTGTGGACTTCCTTGGGGTCAAGTATTTTGAGTGATATCACGATGAATGGTGTTTGCGCCAAAGGTAAAAAAGACATCACATAATCTAAATGATTTAGGGAATGCTTTTATTTGTGAGAACCAGCAGCTAGTTTTTGCTTGGTTAAAAAGTTTATTAAGCCAGAGCCTTAAAGGTTTTATCAAACCTTTTAAAATTATTATCAAGAAAATGTTGAATCAATTCATGCTCTGAATCTTTGTCTTCACATATTAGTTCTTGAAGTGCTTTTTTGATAAGGGCTGGATCTTCGATTAAGATTTCTTTCAAAGCAGCTTTAACCTAATCTTTGTCCATTTTTTAAAAATTATTACAAAGATACAACAATCTCTGGTGCAGCGGGAGACAGAAGTACATCTTATGCCATACGATCACAATAATCAGCTGGGCCATTTTGTATTATTCTGGATTAAATAGCGTCAGAGACAAAACCACTGTTTCCTCGCCTCTTGCCACAGAAGTCAGCTCTATAGTGTTTTATTTTAAAAATAAGTTCTATGAAAACACTTAAGTTAGCGCCTAATTTTTCACACACCGACAAGAGTAGCCGACCTCTTCAATAGATTTGATTTCATATTTATTCAATATTTGACCCTGTAAAAGACCGTTTGTTTGTAAAACAGATTCTTGGCCTACACCGGTACGCAACTCATAAATATAAATGCTCCTTCCTCCTTGTGTGGACGCCTCGAATGGAGTCTGATACTGATAATTGCTGCTCCAGTAAAATCCTCTTTTTCCTCTGAAATTATATTGATTTTGTGGTAAATCGGGCCAAGGAAAATAACATCCAGCAGGCACAGCATTGAATCCAGAAGCAATGGGTTTGAATGTGGCTCCTTCCCATAAAAGGGTGGAAGGAAATTTCAACTCTGTACTTGCTGTCGCAACATCAAGATTTTTAAACTCACTCACAGACGGCAAGTGCCATCCTACGGGGCATATACCTTTGACATTTGGCGTGGTCGCTCCAAGGTTATTATTGCTTGCCGGTTGGGCTTCTTCACCCCCTAAAACTTCATCATAAGTGTATAACCTGCCGTACAAAACGTTATCTCCTCCAGCAACATTCCCATAATTCCTACCTAATGTATTGTTACTTGAATATCTGAGATTTTCTGCCATCCATGTTTTTCCACCAATATTGACAGTACAATATTCATTGCCATCTCTTGGATCAACCAATTTCTCTGTACAAACTCCAACCAGTGCAGGATTGACAACATCTTCAAATATAAAACAGCCGATATTTAGAATATCTCTTACCTCAAGCCTACTCACCAATTGATTTTGATTTGGTACCGATAAAGTCACTGGTGTATTATAAGGTATTGGTGCTATGTTTATTTTGGTGTTATTGTAATAAACATCATATAATACCCTCGTTGGGCTTGAATTCCCGGCAAATATGGTAAGGTTTCCATTTGTAAACTGATAATATGCGCTGTCAAAACGTGTACATGTGGAAATAGAAACCAAATTCCAATTTTTTAAAGGGGAATTAAATTCTGAGCTTTCTACTTTTGATCCTGTAGGAAACCAAAGGGGTAAACCAACAGGAGTTGTGCCGCCAAAAAAGTTGATTTCTGCTGAAAATTGAGTGCCAACGCCGACTTCCGCGCCAAAATTTACTTTAGGGTCAGGATTTGAAAAAGGACTATTAGGTGAAGCTGTTGCATTGGCATAGGAATAAACAAAACATCCAGCTTTGGCAAAATCAACAGCATTCGGGACAGCAACAATAATTTCTGCTCCGCCTTTTACACCTAAGCTTCCTTTTCCTGTAATACCCCAATCAGATTGCTGAGGCACAGAGTTGCCTGCTGAAATGGTACGAACACCCAAAGGAACAGCAGCGCTACCATCATACTCAAAAACAACCGTATCAGTCGCTGCTATATTGAGTTGAATGGGTGGCGTTACAAACTCTCCTTCCAAACTTCCTGAAAGCTCTAATTTGGGAATACACATAATAACAAGGGGTGTTCCTGGAATCGGAATTACAGGAATGGGTTCAGCTGCAAATTCTTTTTTTGCCTCAACTTTAAAACTGGCAGTATAAGAAATGGAAAGATTTAAATTAATGTTGGTAAGTTTCAATTGGAAGGCTGGACTCACATTTCTAGCTTCGTCATATTGTGCAACAAAATAAGTGCTCTCTTTATTCATTGAGAAATTTCCAGAAATGTTTGGCGTAAAGCTTCCAACAAAACCTACTGTTGTCCCAGGAACAATTTCATTTTTCCACTCCAGTACTGTGGTAAAAAAATTATCCCTTTCTACTAAAACCGATTTATTCGCCCGGCTATCAATATAATAAGCTGAATAGGCGTCTGTCATTTCCGCAGAACTCACCTCAAGACCCGTATTGTTTAAGGATTTGATCCGGTAGATAAACCCGGAATTTGCCTTGCCCATTTCAAAGTTGCTGACAATTATATCACCTGGTTTTACCTTTAGATTGTCCATATTCTTGAGTGATATCTGCCCTTCCTTTATGTCTACAATGTTTTCCAAAAATGAACTATCGACCAGAAAACTGTTTTCTCTGTGAACAAAATAATTGGTTCCAGGCTCTAATATTCCAAATTCAAACGGTTGGAAAGGTTCTTTACTACATGTGGAAAATAGGAAAGTGAGAAATAAGGATGCTATATAAAGTTTAATTTTCATTCTCTTGGTTTTAGGTTAATACTGAGTGCTTGACTTATGGCCGATATCTTCCCTTCTGACGTTATGTGTTTGATTTTGTAGGCATAAATTCGGCCGGGAAAAATATTGTCTTTGTCAACAAAACTCGCGGCATTTTTACTTTTTGACAAAGTCACAAATGGTCCATCATTGATGGATCTATAAATAATAGATTGGGGTGCAGCAGGGTCGTTTTTCCATCGGATTTCAATGGCTTTCTTTAGTGTATCATGTAAGATTTCTGTCAATATAGGTTGTCCCGCTATAGATTTATCCAAGATGGTGATGGTTAGTGCCTCATGGTCCTTTGCTTGATTTCCATCATCATCCAAAGTTTTCATGCGGTATTGATAAGTTGCTTGGGGACTTACAAATTTATCTATGAATTTGTTGCCATTGAGTGCGCCTAAAAGTTCCCATTCCCCGCTTGGTAAAAGCTTTCGGTATATTTCTTGCTTTGCCACATCCTTACTCAAAGATCCCTGGATATTTAGAATCAATGTTTGATCCTCTATGTTATAATCTATGATTTGTGCTGGGCTCGGAGGGATGGTATCTGGTCTTTTTATTTCTATCGCTTCCGAAAATCTGGAAATATGGTTGAATTGGTCCGCCGCTGTTACTTTATAATAAACATGCTCCGTCAATGTTTTGAGTGTGACGGTGTCGATGTAAGTATTTTTGCGAATAGGGTAACCAGTCAGATTGATGAATTGGTGATCGATTTGATTGGCATAATAAATATAATAACCCTCTAAGTCTGGTTCTTGGTTGGCATCCCAAGTGAGTCTTACAACACCCAGACTATCTATCGTTCCCTTCAAACCAACAGGTGGTGCAGGTGCAATGGTATCTCTCAGAAAACCACGCAGCTTCACGCTGAAGTTGGAGTTGCCTGCGGTATCAACAGTTGCAACCATATAATATGGACTTGTCAAGACAACACTACTTGTGTCAATGAAAGTGGATTGTACTTTTGATATTTCTTTGATATTTATTTTTTCAAAAGGCCCCTCAATTTTCACGGATCGGTAGATGTCGATGTGATCAAGATCTGCATCTTTTGGTGAAAGCCAGCTGAGTTTTATGGTACCATTTTCTTCAACGATGGCAAAGTCAGTAACAACAGTAGGAGGCGTTTTATCCCTTCCCATTCCAGTGACTGCAGCAGAAGGTAAAGATAAATATCCAAAAGGGCTAATCCCTACAAGCCTATAAGCATATGGTATATAATTGGTTACAGAGTCCTGATGACTCACAACCAATCCTTCAAATTCATCAGAACTTACTGGAACGATCGGCTCTTTAGTAATGCGGGTAAAATTACTTTCATTTGGCCCTTTCCTTTCCAACCAATAGGCAGAATAGGCATCTTCATAGGCAAATTTATCCCAGTAAATTGCAATACCTCTTTCTTTTTCTTCCAGAGTATCAATTTGAGGAGTGGGTAAGTATTCTTTACCAGCTTCAATAGACATGGCATATGAGTAAATTGCAGATAATGAGTCATTGGCAGGTTTTAAAACATACAAATATCTCTTTCCTGATACCACCTCAACATCTACGTATGATAGACCAAGTGCTCTCGCTGCCAATGAATCTAAGTCAGCCACCAACATAGCTATACCATATCTGTTTTCTGCTTCATCTGCCCTTGCAAAAATGTTCTGATTTGCATCTTTGGTAGACTCCCATTCCCCATACAAACATTGCCCTGCAGCTAATAAATTGAAATTGTCGGAATGTAGAAAAGGTCTGAAATTTTCCAAAGGCCAAGGTTTTACCGGAATACTTTTCAAACTATTTTGGTCAGGCACTAATGCATCTGTCAACTCATATCGATCAAGCTTGTAACCTTGTGAGCTTGCGGAAAACCACAAAGAAGCATTATTGGGTGCCCAACGCAAGAAGTTTTTACCTTCATGATAAGCTCCGATCATTTTTATATTGGGCAATAAGGTATCTTGCTCATTGTAGAAAATGGTATCTACCTGTGAAAAAAGCTTACCACAAAAAAGTAAAATAGCAATGATATATAAATGCGTCTTCATTAGTTTCCATTTATTGTTCGTCCCTGTATCGTGGTAGACATCGGGGAAAATGTTGGCTCTGATCCGGGGGTATAAAAGCTTTTAATTTGAGCGCCAAAAATAAAATCCAAGATTTCTTCATTTGGTTTTGACGACAAATTTCGGGTCAGGTGAAAATCATATTGTCCACCATTATTGTTGACTTTGAGTTGTGTAGTGCTCAAGGCTGTAACACTCGGAAGACACCTTGACATAAAGTTCATATTCCAATAGTTTCCAATTGCCCAATCTATGAGTGTTTTTTGATCCTGAGCGGCTTTATAATGTGTATCATAGATCAGATCAAAATTGACACCAATGGCAGTTCCTGTGTTTATATCAATGAGATTACCAGAGTTATTGTAAGCGAAACTAGCCGTGAATGCACTGCTATTTTGTACACCTGTCCAAAGATATTCAAACTCTGAAGAGGAGATTTCAGGAGCCGTACTTGTTTGTATGCGGTTTCTACTGAGCCGATTTACAGTATTTGTGCTCCACTCAAAATTGAGGGAGGCAGTTGGCCATAAAGATCCAAAGCCACCAGCAGATGCAGCATTTTTGAGAGCCAATACTTTTCCTTCTGCCTTGTTATTATGATAAGGTTTTTGAAAACGATCTGAAATATTTAATCTCGCTTTAAAATTGACTGGAGTAACGTCTGGATGGGCTTGAATGACAAAATCTGTTATATCTCTCTCTTCAAATTTTTCGACCAGATGGTAGGAAACCTTCACTTTTTTACCATAATCAGGATGATCATTTCCATGCCAGCTGACATTTTCTTGTGTCATTGCTGCAAGTTTGTCCCTCATATAATTGTACTGACTAGTGCGGAAGAAAGAATGGTAAAGCAAAAATTCACCCTCCTGCAAAACCAACTCTGGAGATATAGAGGCCTCTTCTTCTATTTCCAAAGTAGTTGAGGGGGAACTTTGATCATTATTTTTACTTTCTGTTTGTCCACTTGCTACAGTCCTTTCATCAGAAGCAACACTTCCATTTCTTTGTTTGTCATCATTTGAGTTTTGCTGCTTAACTTGTGCATTGGTTTCATATATTTTTCGATATCCTGTTACCTGACGGCTTCTATTCTCCATTTGACTAAATGGACGTTTGCGGATGACTTGCATTACGTAGTAATCTTCGTTCTGCAGAGTTGGTAAATCAAAATTGAGGTAGTTGTTTGATCCATCGACCAAATACTCAAAAGGAACTTCAGATGATTCGTCAGTATCTAGATTGGTAAATCGCACATAATATTGATAGGAGGCTCCAACAGACGTTGAAGGAAAATAGTGGTTTTGCGGAAGAATTTGAGATAAATTGATTCTGCCACGTGCCTGATCATCTTGCGTAAAAAATCGCTGATTGGGCAAAGGCTGCGTATAGTTGACAAAATAATACAAATCTGCTGGCAAGTTTCCGGTTGTGAAAACGATCGTTGTATCCTGTTTCCATTCTCCAATAGGAGCTCCTGAATTATTTCTTTCCTGTACCATTGCATTTGTCTGATAGTCATAGGCATTGACTTTCATGTATAGGGTATAAGAAGTATTGGGCATAAGGGTTTGGGTTGGGCTGATGTAACCTTGTGTTTTTTCATTTTCATCCAACCAATAAATGGGTTGACAAGCCAAAGGCGTTGAATTGTTGGTTCTTCTCAAAGTATAGGTAAATCGGGGCTCATATTTTAAATCATAAGAGTCTACGATATCTCCATTGTTATCGTAGGTGGGGTTGGGTATGGTTAAATCTTCAAATACGGGAAGGGCCAATTTCATCCGCATGGATCTGCCTGGGAACTGATCAGTTGCTCCTTGGCTTGGTGATACTTCTTCAAAGAAATTTATTCCTGCAAAAGGGTCTCCGGGAAGTGGAGAACAGCGCTCTCCGACACTCATAGAAAAAGTTGAACTTCCTTTTATTTTACCACCCAAAACACTGTAATAAACAGCAGCGCGACCAGTGAAGTAAAAAGGTTTTGGTCCTCCACCAGCTAGTGCAATCGCCGCAGCCAACTGGAACAACTCAAATTCTCGTTCAGCGCCTAATATCTTGATGCGTAAACCCATTCCTCCTTCAAGTCCCACATAAGCTTGGCCTTCTGCATACCAACCATTGATGCCGATCAAATCACCTGTTTGCGCGCATGTAGTACCTCTTTTAGTCATATTCATATCAAAACCAAGGTAAACGGCAAGGTTGGCATATAATAAATAAGCATCAATATCCGACCTGATGGCTATATATGCCCCATGTGCAAAACCACTTGAGGTGGGTACAGGCGATTGTCTAGCAGCATTGGCTGTAGTGCCTTCATAATCACCTCTAGGATTATCTAGAATCCTTTTTACATCAGGGGGTAATGGCGGTAGTTGAGTGGGCACGCCTTCTCCCACCATCAG
>ENA-UOWO01004357-UOWO01004357.1-activated-sludge-metagenome-genome-assembly--contig:-NODE-4357-length-15680-cov-5.158656_pt1 | contig 15680 bp, 13 predicted proteins | sample MGYA00238148_ERZ761564 | MGnify/ENA primary metagenome ERZ761564 (study PRJEB28885, sample SAMN05720194) | activated sludge metagenome | isolation source: Anaerobic digester | place: USA...
CGAAAACTAAATGAAGGACTTGAAACCAAACCTACCTTAATGCTTCTGGGTGAACCCGATGCACAAGCGCGTTGGTATCATGAACTGAAACGTCAGTGGGATTTGTCGCAGCAAAACAAAACACCTTTTGTTAATCCGGTTAAACCGCAGACTTTGCATTGGATAACGTAGGGTGTTATACTTTTAACTTAATTAACTCGTTACGTTCCAACGCAAAACATAATTGCTGGCTACAAGCTTCATGCCGCAAGCTTGTAGCCAGAAGCGTGAAGCCTGTAGCTAAAATTTTATAACAACACATGCACAAGTTAGTATTCGCACTCATTCTCCTATCGTTCGCTGCACAAGCACAAAAAGAAGTGCGCACCTATTATTCAAATGTTGCCACACGAACCGTTGAGGAAATTTACTTTGTTGCTAATGATGACAACGAGAAAATGATTGGCAAATACCAGCGCTTCTATGAAAATGGAAAAGTAATGGTGGATGGTAATTTTGATGACGGAAAAAAATCAGGAGTGTTTATTGAGTATCATGAAAATGGAAAACCATCCCGAAAGCTTTCTTATATAAATGGATTGCGGCATGGTGCCGTTGAAGTCTTTGACGATGATGGTAACCCGATTCAAAAGGCCTATTACCAAAACGATATTCTGACCGATAGCATTCAACTCTATTTTGCCAGTGGTGTTGTTCGTGGCCAAAGTAATTTCGTAAAGGGAAAACCAGAGGGACTGGTTAAAGAATATTATCCTAGCGGGAAAATCAAAAAAGAAATCCGCTACAAAAATGGAAAGCCCAACGGAATCACCCGCACCTTTTTTGAAAATGAAAAAATAGAAACCGAAGCCAATTACCTGGATGGAATATTAACGAGCTTTTACAAGACCTACTACTCCAACGGCCAGCTTGAAACAGTTTCCACGATGGAAGCCGGATCAAAAAATGGTGCTTATAAAAGTTATGATAAAGAAGGTTATCTTTTATTGGAAGGAAGCTTCTTATCCAGCAAACTTCATGGGGACAACATCGGCTACTTTACAAATGGGACAGTTCAGCACCGTTATCATTATAAAGAAGGGAAGAAAACAGGAACCAACTTCGATTACTTTCCATCCGGAAAACAAAAACGCAAAGAGACTATCGCATCTAATGGAATTGATTCCTCTGTAGAAGAATACAATGAAGCGGGCGTATTACTTTCAGAAAAGAAGTTCAGAAATGAAAAGCCGCACGGTAACTGGGTGATGTACTATGAGAACGGAAAGACACCGCACATAAAAGAGACGTACGAAAACGGAAAACTGAATGGTATTCGCTCTACCTATTATCCTTCCGGGAAAATCCAACAGGAAGAAACGCTTGCATTCAATTTATTGGCTGGGCCTTTTAAAACCTATTACGAACAAGGATCGGTTGAAACGACTGGCGAATATAAATCAAACCGAAAACACGGAATGTTTACTGCCTATTATCCAACCGGCATTATGAAAGAGCAAGGCGAATACGTAGCCAACAAAAAACATAAAGTCTGGAAATCATTTGATGAGAAGGGAAATTTAATAAGAACTATTACTTTTAAGGCCGGAATTGAAATTGAAACCAAGACATACTAATGCAAGCCATAAAAGAAACCTATTTTAACTTCCCTAACCAGACCGGTTTCTATAGAGGTAAAGTTCGTGATGTCTATTTTTTTGGAGACCTGATGGCAATGGTCGCTACAGATCGCATCTCCGCTTTCGATGTCATTCTGCCGAAAGCCATACCTGATAAAGGAAGGGTATTGAATCAGATTGCTGCCTATAACCTCAACGCCACCAAAGACATAGTACCGAATTGGGTTATTTCAACACCCGACCAAAACGTAACAATCGGTTTTAAATGCGAAACCTTTGCCGTTGAAATGGTGGTGCGTGGATACCTTGCCGGCCATGCGGCTCGCGAGTATAAAGCGGGCAAAAGGCTGCTTTGTGGAGTGGCACTTCCTGAAGGGTTGAAAGAAAATGATAAACTCCCCCATCCAATCATTACACCAACCACAAAAGCGAGTGTCGGACATGATGAGGATATTTCCCGCGAGGACATTTTAAAAAGAGGTATTGTAAGTGAGGCGGATTATAAAGTATTAGAAGATTATACCTTGAAACTTTTTCAACGCGGAACTGAACTAGCCGCTCAAAGCGGACTCATTTTGGTTGACACTAAATATGAGTTCGGTAAACACAACAATACCATTTACCTTATCGATGAAGTCCATACTCCAGACTCGTCTCGCTATTTTTATGCCGAAGGGTATGAAGGCAGACAGAAAACAGGTGAAGCTCAGAAACAACTCTCGAAAGAGTTTGTGCGGCAATGGCTTATTGAAAATGGTTTTCAGGGGAAAGACGGGCAACACGTACCCGAGATGACGCCAGAGATTGTATCATCCATTTCAACACGCTATCAGGAATTGTATCAGCAGATGCGCGGAGAAACACTTTCTTCAATTGATTACACTCAGATTGACCAAAGAATCGAACGCAGCATCCGCGATTCGATAAATTCCGTTAACTTGGAGGCCAAGAAAAACTAGTAAAAAAGGACTTATGAAGTATACGATTGACAAATTAGAGAAATACAGCTTGTTGCGCCTGCACGAAGAAAAGTTGGATTCCAGCGTTGCACCAGGACTTAAATCAGAGTTGATCACATTACATGCTGAAGGTGTTACAAACATCATTCTTGATCTGGCTGAAGTGAAGTACACCGACTCATCCGGACTAAGTGCCCTTCTGGTAGGTAATCGTATCATGCAGGAGGATGGAGGAATTTTTATCCTTACCTCTCTTTCTGACCACACCATGAAGTTGATTAAGATTTCTCAACTGGACAGCGTTTTGAATATTCTTCCTAAAAATGAAGAGGCTATTGATGCTGTGTTTATGCACGAGATTGAAAAAGATTTAAAAGATCCCGATGGGAATTAAAACTTTGAATGCTACTTTACAAAACCAAAGCTCAAAAGGCTTTGGTTTTTTGTTTTAAAACTGAATCGAATCCATTGAGTTTTTCCATTACCATTTTAGGCTCCAGTGGCGCGATGCCGGCTTATGGCCGACATCCCTCTGCTCAGTTGGTAGAAATACAAAACAGACACTTTCTTGTGGATTGTGGTGAAGCTGTACAAATGCAGCTTATGCGCTTTCAGGCAAACTATCTTCGCATCAACCATATCTTTATAAGTCATTTGCATGGCGATCACTATTTAGGTTTGATGGGACTGGTATTCACCATGCACATGCACAAAAGAGAAACTGATCTGCACATTTATAGTCACAAAGGTCTGGATGAAATTATCACGACACATCTTCGCTATTCACAATCAGTACCAAGCTATAAAATCTTTTTTCATCCACTGGAAAAAGATGCAAGGGAAATTATATTTGAAGACAATGCCATTACCGTGGAGACCATTCCGTTAAAACATAAGTTAACCTGTTCTGGATTTCTCTTTCGCGAAAAGCCGAAGCCGAGAAGAATAGATAAAGCAACTCTACCGGAAGGATTGTTGATCAATCAAATTGCAGGTTTGAAAAAAGGAGAAGATGTTCGGGATGGTGATGGCAATGTGTTATACAAAAATGAGGCTCTTACTTTATCTCCCAGAAAATCGCGCAGCTACGCGTACTGTTCGGATACCGCTTTCAAAGAAGATATGATCAACCAGATCCAATCAATTGATCTATTGTATCACGAAGCTACCTTCACAACCGAAGATGAGGCAAAAGCCACTGAAACAAAACATAGCACCGCTGCGCAAGCTGCTACAATTGCCAAACGAGCAACTGTTACAAAACTTTTAGTGGGACATTTCTCTGCGCGGTATAAAGATTTAAATCCGATACTGGCAGAGGCAAAGGCAATATTTCCAAATACCGCATTAGCTTTAGAAGGAGAAAAATTCACCCTTCAGGAATGAAGGGACTATGTACGATTTAAGAGGTACGATTTACAATTCATAGACAAATAAAGAATGTTGATTCGATTCAAAAATTGCACATCCTACATTGTCAATCAAAAATTATTAAACCGATGGAAAGTTTACTCGCTCAAAAGAAGAACAGGTTATTCTTAATCCTGGCCAGCATTGTGATCAGCAATGCGATATTGGCCGAAATGATTGGTGTAAAAATATTCTCTGCAGAAGCAACGCTTGGATTGAATCCGGTAAACCTTAACATCATGGGGTTTGTGATGGATTTCAATCTCACAGCAGGCGCAATTATATGGCCAGTGGTTTTCATCACCACCGATCTAATAAACGAATACTTTGGTAAACCAGGCGTGAAACGAGTGAGTTACCTTGCTGCTGCTCTGATTGCTTACGCGTTTGTTGTCGTTTTCATTACCATGCAATTATCACCTGCTGATTTCTGGCTAGAAACAAATAGCAAAGACGCAGCCGGCAATTCTTTCAACATGGATTTTGCATTCAATAAAATATTCGGACAAGGCCAGCGCATTATCATTGGATCATTAAGCGCGTTCTTGATTGGCCAACTTGTTGATGTCTTTGTTTTTCAGAAGCTTCGACAGGTAACAGGATCAAAAATGCTTTGGCTACGGGCAACGGGTTCTACCTTGGTATCACAACTCCTTGATAGTTTCGTTGTATTATACATTGCCTTTGCAGGTATCTTTACACACGAACAGATTATTGCCATTGGCATCACCAACTACATTTACAAATTTTCTGTTGCCATCCTTCTGACTCCCGTAATTTATATCGGTCATTCCATGATTGATAAATACCTTGGAAAAGACAATGCTGAAAAAATTTCAGAAGAGGCTAGTCATACGAGTAAGGGATTCTTTTAAAGATTTACGATTTCAGATTTATGATTTAAAGAAGCCATTGGAAATTACTCAATCCAAAACATTCTGAAATCCAAAACTTACTTCGTACATGTTAAATCGTAAATCATCTCCTGATATTATCGCAAATAATAGCTGTAGCAATTGCCGCATTTAAAGACTCTGCTTTTCCGTAACGGGGTATTGTAATTTTATCAGTAATATACTTCTCCAAAGAAGGCGATATACCTTTTGACTCATTCCCCATAACAATCAATCCACCGGTTCCGAAATCGGTTTTATGAACATCACTTCCAGATAGGTATGCACCAAATACCTTCAATCTGTTTTTGCTCAGAAATTCCTCCAGGTCCGTGTAGAAAATCCTCGTTCGGGTGAACGATCCCATGGAAGAGGTGATCACTTTTGAATTGTAAAAGTCTGCCGTCTCCGCTGATGCAATAATTTTTTGGATACCAAACCAATCCGCAGTTCTGATAATGGTTCCTAAGTTTCCAGGATCTTTGATGTCATCCAACACAAGAGCAAATTCATCAGGCAGAACGTCAATTGGGTTATTGAGCCTTTGTCTGGCAATGGCCAGCGTGGTATCATTCGTTTGAAAATCACCCAATCCTTCTAGTTCTTTAACGGACACTTCAATTACCTCACACTTTATCGATCGATTAAGGCCAGATAAAAAATCAGAAGTTCCCAGCAACGTAACGAGTTCAAAATCTGAATCCAGTAATTCGTGCACGCTCTTTGCTCCTTCTACAAGAAAACATTGCTCCTGTTTGCGGTATTTCTTTATTTGCAGGGATTTAATAAACTTAATTTTGGCTTTAGATAGCATTAGTAGCGCTTGAATACTCCGAAAAATAAATATTTTCTTCTAACAATACTCTGCCTCGGGCTAATGCTGTCGGGCTGTTTGGGAACAAAGCACCTGAAAGGTGACGAAAAGATGTTGTTCAGGCAGCGTATTCAGGCTCCAAAGGGGATTAACACAGACGAACTGAATGACTTATACGTTCAGCGAGCAAACCGCAGATTTCTTGGTCTAACGATCTATCACTTAGTTCTTCTTTATTATTGGGGAGAGAAAAACTATACCAAAGAAAAATTCATCGAAAAGAAAGAAGCATCGGACAAAAAATTCAACGAAAAGATTGCTGCTACAACATCAAAAAAGAAAATCGACAACCTCAATTTCAGAAAACTTAAAAAGTCAGACAAGTTTACAAACTACATAGAGAACGGAAACCTAAGGATGCAATGGGGGGAGCCAATATCAATCTACGATAGTGCGAACGTAAAACTTACAACTGATCGATTCGGACAATATCTTTTTTCGAAGGGATATTTTAGAAATAAAGTAGATTCACGAGTAAAAATAACCGGTAAGTTCGCCACCATTACCTATTCGGTAAAACCAGGTGCTGTCCATCGAATCGACACCATACTTTACCAAATCAATGACACAGCCGTTGCACATATTGTGTTTGACAATATTCCAAAAAGTCTATTAAAAGCTCGGGACCCGCTTGATCAAAACATTCTAACACAAGAGCGCGAACGAATTGATTTGCTGCTAAAGGACAATGGCTATTTTGATTTCAGCCGACAGTACATTGATTTTGATTTGGACACTAGTATGCTGAGTAGTCCGTTAATTGTGAGAATAAAAGATCCGGCTAAACGAGGCTATCACAAAAAATTTACAATAGATGATATCACCTTTACAACTGATGCCGGATCACCATTGGCTGGAGAGGAAAGACAAAAGACAAGATTTCACGACATACAATACCAATACTACAGGGATAGTTACAACTTAAGAGTATTAAGTCAACGGGTATTTCTAAAAAAGGGCGATTTATATAGTCGCTCGAATACCTTTAACACACAACGACAACTTGGAAATGTAGAAGCATTCAAATTCGTAAACATCAACTACGACACATCCAATGGAAAATTCGTTGCCAATATTTTTACGAGTCCATTAGATCAATACGAATGGAGCAACGAAGCGGGGGTTACCGTCACGCAAGGATTCCCTGGTCCTTTCTACAATCTTACGTTTCGTAAAAGAAATCTGTTTCGAGGAATGGAACTACTGGATCTAAGTGGTCGCTTTGGATTTGAAGGAGTTGCCCCAGTGAGTAGCGAGGATGATATTTACAAAAGCACAACAGCCGGATTAAATGCAACCATTACCTTTCCCCAATTCATCTGGTTTTTAAAGGAAAGCAGACGCTATAAAATTGCGAAGTTTAATCCCAAGACAAAGTTCACCGCCAGCTACTCATACACCGATCGACCAGAATACAGAAGAACAAATGCTTCGGTCTTTATGACGTATACCTGGTCTAACCAGCGCAAGCAACAATACTTCTTTACCCCTGTTAGTCTGAGTATTATTAAATCTGATCTTGATCCAACTTTCGAAGAAGAACTTCAACGGCAAGACAGCTTAGGTAATTACAGTCTGGTGAACAGTTTCAATCCTTCTTTTGTAAACAGTATGATTTTTGGATCGACATGGAATTTTGGCAACTATGGAAATAAAGAGAAAACCTCAAGCTATCTGCGAGCACAAATAGAAAGTGGTGGAACAATCTGGAACTTCATTAGTCCATCTTTTATTACAAAAAGAGGACTTCAATATTTCAAATATGTGCGGCTAAATCTCGATTATAGAAGAATCGAAGTAATAGACAAAATCACAACGTTGGCATTTCGTATTGATGGTGGCGTGGCATATTCCTACGCCAAAGAAAGAAGTCTTCCCTATGAAAAATTCTTTTTTGCAGGAGGAAGTAATAGCATTCGAGCCTGGCGGCCAAGGAGGTTAGGCCAAGGTTCATTCAAACCACAAACCAGTGAAGCTGTAGGGAAAGACCCAATCAAAAACGGTTACTTTGATTACAGTTATGAGCAGCCCTCAGAAATATTATTAGAAGCGAGCTTAGAATTCAGAAGAAAAATATTTGGGTTTGTTGAAGGTGCCATTTTTGTTGATGCCGGGAATGTATGGACCTTTCGACCGCGGAAAAATATAGTAAATGGAGTGGATGTACCGAATGGGAATTCACAATTTAAATTCAACCAATTTTATAATGAAATAGCCGTTGGTACAGGCTTTGGTCTTCGTTTCGATTTTTCTTTTCTGATTCTCCGTTTTGATATTGGTATGAAAATGTATGATCCTGCTCGCGAAAAAGGAGAACGGTTTGTCCTACGTGATGCACGTTTCTGGAATCCATACGCGAGTAAAAACGAAAATGGTTATACAAACTATAAGGAACCTGTTATTTATAATGTGGGTATCGGGTATCCGTTCTAATCTTGGTTCCAGGTTCAAAGTTCCAGGTTCCTAGTTTTGGACAACATTGAACTTGGAACTTAGAACTTTGAATCTTAATATCTCAACAAATCTTCCAATGCTTTCTTAACTTTATCCGAATTCGGCAACATCATCTTTTCAAGATCAACATTTAGTGGAACAGCAGGTAAGTTCGCAGCACCAAGTGTCCAGACAGGTGCATCCAGTTCTTTAAAACATTCTTTCGAAATTCTTCCAGCTAATGATTCAGCAAAAGAATTCATGAGTGGTTCCTCAGTCAATACAAATGCGCGATTGTGTTTTTGAACAGATGACACAATCGCATTCCAATCCAATGGATTAAGGGTTCTCAAATCCATAATCTCAACACAACCTGCGAATGAGAGTGATGCTTCTTTCGCCCAATAAACACCCATGCCATAGGTAATTACAACACACGATTCGCCTGTTTTTATTTTTTCTGGAGATGCTGCTTGAATGATCGATGCTTTACCCAGGGGAATAATATAATCTTCATCTGGCTCAATAGTTTTTGCATCACCGGTTCCAGGAACCTTTGACCAATACAAACCTTTATGCTCCAACATCACAACCGGGTTGGGATCATAAAAAGAAGCTTTCATCAAGCCCTTCATATCGGCAGCATTGGAAGGATATACCACTTTGATCCCTCGAATATTCAATAACGTAGACTCAATGCTTCCCGAATGATAAGGACCACCACCACCATACGCTCCAATAGGTACGCGTATCAGAGATTGAATTGGAAATTTACCTTTCGATAAATAGCAACTCTTTGAAAGTTCTTCCACCAATTGATTGATACCTGGCCAGATATAATCTGCAAATTGAATTTCAACAATTGGCTTCGCTCCTACTGCCGACATTCCTGTTGTTGAACCAACAATGTATGCTTCCTGAATGGGTGTGTTGAACACGCGATCATCGCCATATTTTTGTGCCAGTGTTGCAGCTTCACGAAATACTCCACCCAATCTTCTGCCTACATCTTGTCCGTAGAACAATGCTTCGGGATGCTTCTTTAAAATCTCATCAACGGCATGAAGCGCTGCGTCAACCATCACTACCTTTTCCCCACCTTTCGGTGATCGAATACCTTTTTCTTCGGTAATAGTAGTCGGAGCAAATTCATGCGAATCAAAATCATTCACATCCGGATCGGAAGAATGAACGGCTCGCTCATAATCTTCCAATACCTTAGTCTCAGCATGCAATTGAATTTCCTGAAGCCTCTCTTTTGTTTCACCCTGACTGATTAAGTAATTATACAGTGAAACAATCGGATCTGATTTTTGATGCAACTCTAAATCCTCGCCTCGATACCATTCCTTTCGCACACCAGAGGTATGATGCCCTAAGAGCGGACAAGTTGCATGAACTAATATTGGACTTCTATGCTTTCGTACGAAAGCAAACGCCTTCTTTATTCCTAAATACGAATCAACAAAATCAGCACCATCAATTGACATTCGCTCCATACCTTTGAATCCACCAGCATAATGATATGCATCCATGGCGCGCATCTCTTTTCCGGTGGCCGATATTCCCCAGTCATTATCCTGAACCAAATAAACAATAGGTAATTTTTTTAACACCGCCATTTGAAAAGCTTCTGCTACCTCTCCTTCCGTTACTGAGCCATCACCCAATGAACATAAGACAACAGGCTTATCCAATGCTGATATCAACAAACCCTGGGATTCGAGGTAAGCAATTCCATGTGCGATACCTGTAGCGGGAATAGCTTGCATCCCAGTAGCCGAACTTTGATGAGGGATGGTTGGAAATCCTTCACGCTTTAACGAGGGATGGCCATAATATGTGCGTCCTCCGGAAAACGGATCATCGCGTTTGGCCATGAGTTGGAGCATCAGTTCATAGGGTTCCATGCCAATACCAAGTAACATCGATTCATCCCGGTAATAAGGCGAAGCAAAATCAAAAGATTGTAGTTGTAGTCCTGCCGCTAGTTGAATCGCTTCATGCCCACGAGAAGTGCTGTGAACATACTTACCACACACATCACGCTTCTCATCATAGGTATTTGCCAAACTTCTGGCCATACACATTAACGAATACGCTTTGATTAGAATATCAAGTTCGATTTCCAGACTAGATTTTTTCCTGGCTTTAGTGGTCTCTCCTATTGCCATAATACTATTACGTTGGTCTCGGGCTAAAGATAGGAATTTTCAATTACGTTGATAAAAAAGTCCACAGACTACAGTCGATAGTCCGCTGTAATACACTCACACAATATAGTTTACACATCTGTGGTCGATCGACAATCAACTGCGCACGATTAACGAATAACAATTAACTTTACCCCATGCCAACAAAAGAAACAATACGCGACTGGTTCTCCCACCTTCAAAATGATATCTGCAAACAATTAGAGGACACGGATGGTCAGGGGAAATTTATTCGCGATGAATGGGAACGTCCCGGTGGTGGTGGTGGTGTGTCGAGTGTATTGACAAATGGAAGTATCATTGAGAAAGGTGGTGTAAACTTTTCTGCAGTGTGGGGAAAAGCACCTGAGCCAGTTCTCAAATCACTAAACCTGAATGCGGATGATCAAATCGATTTTTTTGCTACAGGTATTTCCATTGTCATTCATCCCTTCAATCCGATGGTTCCGATCATCCACATGAACACGCGCTACTTCGAAATCCTGCCTGCCGGCAGGCAGGGAGACAATGGTATGTGGTGGTTTGGCGGTGGAATTGATCTTACTCCCCACTATGTAAACGAAGATGACGCACATTATTTTCATCAACAACTTAAATCAGTTTGTGACAAACATAACCCCTCCTATTATCCTGATTTTAAAAAATGGGCAGATGATTATTTTTTCATTAAACACAGAAACGAAACACGCGGCATCGGTGGAATATTTTTCGATTACCTAAAAGCTGAAAATAGTTTTACAAAAGAATCGCGCTTTGAATTTGTGAAAGATGTTGGCGCTTCATTCGCACCTCTCTATTCACACTTCATGAAAAAGAACAGCAGTCTTCCATTCTCTGAAAATGAAAAACAATGGCAGTCTTTGCGCAGAGGTAGATATGTTGAATTTAATCTGGTGTGGGATCGCGGCACAAAGTTCGGATTGGATACCGATGGCCGAACTGAATCCATTTTAATGAGTCTCCCACCTCAGGCCAATTGGGAATACAATCAAAAGCCAAAGCCTGAATCGAAGGAAAAGAAAACGTTATCGCTCCTCAAAAAAAATATTAATTGGATTTAAATCTTACATCCTCTACCTTAATTACAAATCCTTTGTAAAATTTTACTATGTTTCGATGTGCTGTTAAAAATCTGGCGTGTTATAAGCTTTATCGGGACAGACCCGAATCGTGAACGAAAAGAAAATCGTCACATTATTATCTGCAATAGAATTAGTCTGATTTTATCTGGTTTTACCTTTCTTTTGTTCGTTATCGCCCTGATTTATTTTGGTTGGATCATTACTGTTAAAATGGCTCTTGGAGCTACATTCTTTTTTTTGTTTCCAATTATTCTCAATCAATACGGTTATGTAAGCATCAGCAGAGTACTGTTGCTCCTATCACTAAATATGGTATCGCTTGTCGCATCGGTAGCCGATAAGTTTGATGTACCGGGCATGTTAGAAGAATTTCAATACTTTCAATTTCGGTTGTTGATATTAGCAGGAAGTATATTCCCCTTCATACTTTTTAAACTACAAGAACGAAAACGCCTCATCTCAGGCGTGCTCATTAGTTTCCTTTGTTTGGTATTTTATGATCCAATACATCACCTGTTTGATGTTGGGTATTATGATGTAGGCTTTTCCGCACCTAACTATTACTTTACCAACTACATGGTAGGTGCAACGTTTTTAATTATTACCGGAAGCAGCTTCTTTCTAAAATACAGCTTTGAAACATATGAGCGACAAAATGAGATTCTAATTGAAAATCTCAGTCAAGCCAAGGCTGTTATTCAAGAACAGCAAGAACAATTGGCATCTGAAAACATTTTACTTAACCGTGAAGTGGTTGAGAAGAACGCACAACTCTCACAAACCAATGAAGAGTTGATACGACACAACAACGATTTGCTACAATTCTCTTACACGGTTTCACATAATTTACGCGGGCCCGTGGCCAGCTTAATTGGACTCGTTAATCTATTCGAAAGAAAAGAATTAAAAGAGGACCATCAGGTAATTTTGCAGCACCTCGAACTCAGCTCCGAGCGATTAGACACAACCATTAAAGATCTGGGAAGTATTATAGACCTGCGTAACTCAGTCTCTAAAACAAAGCAGCGTTTGGAGTGGATTACTGAACTTGAGCATATAACCATGTTGCTTAAAAAAGAAATTGAAGATCAGAAGGTAGAGCTTGAGTCTGATTTTAGCGAAGCTCCAACAGTATATTCAATTAAGCCCATGGTGACGAGCATTCTCTATAACCTGGTGAGCAATGCTATTAAGTATCATTCGCCAGATCGAAAATTAAAAATTAATATCCGAACAACTCAAACCGATAATCTTGTTCGATTGGATGTTAGTGACAATGGAATGGGAATTGACCTGGATAAATTTAAGGACAAAGTTTTTGGATTGTATAAACGCTTCCATACCCATACTGAAGGAAAGGGATTAGGATTATTTTTAGTTAAGCTTCAGGCCGAAACGCTTGGAGGTCGTGCAGAGGTGAAAAGCAAACTGGATTTTGGAACAACGTTTTCAATTTTTATTTCCTCTTCCCATCAGGATAGCTGAGTCATTCGGTTTGCACTATACGTATAGAATTAATAATTTTGTCGTATAACAAAACAAGTTACCCATGGACGCAAAAATAACGTTAAGTTTCGATGAGAAAATCGTTCAGAAAGCAAAGAAGTTTGCCGATGCCAATAATGTAAGTCTGTCGCGCCTAACAGAATATCTTTATCGTAAAATAACTACAGAGAATTATAAAAATCTGGAAGACATGCCGGTGGCCGATTGGATCAATCAATTAGCCGAAGGAGAAGCTGCTTATAAAACAAAAACCCGAAAACGCGGTGCAATGAAAAAAGAATTCTTCGCTGCCAAACGATGAACATTTTTCTGGATGCCAATATTCTTGTTTCGGTTTTAAACAAAGAATATCCACTCTTTACTTACTCAGCACGCATTCTTACCTTAGCCGACAATAAAAAATTTACGGTTTTCACATCTCCTATTTGTCTTGCTATTGCATATTACTTTGCAGAAAAAAGAGCGGGGCAATAGCGGCAAAAAAGAAAATTGAGATCCTTACCCAAAAGATAAAAATTACTTCAGTTGATAATCAAACTGTGTCGCAAACTATTCAGAATAAATCAATTAGAGATTTTGAAGATGGATTGGAATATTATTCAGCACAGCAAGCCAAGTGTAAATGTATTATCACAGAAGATGTAAACGACTTTCACTTCTCATCCATCGAAGTGCTCAATTCAAAGAACTTCTTTGATGCATACATGATAAAGTAAACGAAGAGCCAGTTTTCGGACGCCAGTTACCAGTCACCGGTGACTGGTAACTACTTAGAGATTTTACCACGAACAAATCGATTTCGCGTTCGGTCTAACTTATTTTATAAAGTTTATTAAGGTAGTTCATCACAAACTATTTCTTCTTCGCTCCTAACGCAGCTTGCAACTTCACAACCTGAATTGCCAATTGATCAGCCACCGATGAATCTGAAATTGTCTCAGGAAACTGATTAGAAAAGAATGCTTTCGCAACCCAAACTTCTAATACATCATCAGCATTGATTGAATACGGTTCATACAGACGATTATCAGAAACCAACAACACCTTACTTTCATCATCGGCAAAATTGAAAATGCGTTTGAATACAATACCATCTTGCTTCGTTACTAAAATATAGAGCTTTCCATTTTTCACTGAAGAAATCGCTTCGAGGTATTCACCAAAAATAATACTACCGGGCTGAATCGGTAACATCGAATCGCCTTGAATCTCAAAGGCACGATAGGTTCTGTTCTTTGGGAGCATTGGCATGCTGATCTTCGGAAGATCTTTAACAAACTCCACATCCTGATACCCTGATAAATAGCCTGCAGATGCTTTTTGTGTAACCAATTCTACGTTCTCTTTATTATTACTGTCAACGGTAATGGCCAACACTTCTTTTCCTCGTGAAGAGGAAACTCCTTTCCTATCCTTCTCAGACACACGACTTAAATCGTGGTTCACCAACATATCGAGGTTTACCTTAAAAATTTTAGAGATGTCGAGCAATGAAACTAAAGGAGGAGTAGAACGCTCCTCTTCATATGCGCCAATGGCCGCTTGTTTTAAGCCCAATTTTTCAGCCAACTGCTTTTGAGTAAGACCGAGTTCAGTTCTTAGAAATTTTAAGTTTTTATTGATTAGCGCCATAGCTAAGGTTAAAGGTTCAAAGTTTCAGGTTCAAAGTTGTTTATACGTTTTAAATCCTGTGCGTATTTCATTAAATCTAAAATCAATTATCGATAGTCACTGATCACAAATCAACTCTATGATTTAAAAACTCAAAATCAGTAAGCGTTAGAGTACAGCAACATCAATTTAATTTCAGCAAACATAAATACTTACACACATAAACACTAAAACCCTTTTTAAATCGGTGCATGATACATCAACACGTTTCCGCAGATGTTCCCACAGGTAAAACCTGCAGGACGCATCACGAAAGTAATCGCCAACTACAGACGATCTATATACGAATTTGAAGCAGGCTGGAAAAATCCCAGCCTTCTTTCAAATTCTACTGCTATGGCTGACAGTGAGACAAAACTAAAATAATTAGTTTAGTATAAAAACAATTAACTAATATTTTTAGTTATTTAGCGTCATGGAACGGAACATCATACACTTGGACCTGGACGCTTTCTTCGTAGCGGTAGAGTGTAGAAAAGACTCAAAACTGAAGAATAGGCCTTTAATAGTAGGTGGAAGCAGCCGCAGAGGTGTGGTAGCCGCATGCAGTTATGAGGCTCGCAGATTCGGTGTTCACTCCGCCATGCCCATGTATCTGGCGCTTCAACTTTGTCCGGATGCGAAAGTAATTTCAGGCGATATGGAATCCTACAGCAAAGCTTCGCATGAAATTACCGAGATGATAGCAGAAGCTTCACCCTCTTTTGAAAAAGCATCGATCGATGAATTCTATATCGATGCGAGTGGTATGGACAAATACTTCGGAGCATTTCAATGGGCTACCGAATTACGTGAGAAAATCATTAAGGAAAGTCGCTTGAACATCTCATTAGGTATGTCCGTGAACAAGCTGGTTTCGAAAGTAGCCACGGGTGAGTTTAAGCCGAATGCCAACAAACATATTGTAGCCGGAGAAGAGAAAAATTTTCTTGCTCCCCTATCGGTTGATAAAATTCCGATGATTGGAAAACAGACTTCTTCCTTTCTACACGACATGGGTGTGCGCACCGTAGCTACTCT
>ENA-UOWO01004359-UOWO01004359.1-activated-sludge-metagenome-genome-assembly--contig:-NODE-4359-length-15679-cov-4.705965_pt1 | contig 15679 bp, 11 predicted proteins | sample MGYA00238148_ERZ761564 | MGnify/ENA primary metagenome ERZ761564 (study PRJEB28885, sample SAMN05720194) | activated sludge metagenome | isolation source: Anaerobic digester | place: USA...
TGCGAACCAATACACCGGGAACATATTCGCGCAATACTTCTTCCATTACAGGAAAACGTGTGTAAGCATCAAGTAAATAGGTCTCGTCTGCTGCATTATAAAAAGCCGAACTATCCTTTGGATTTGATTTTAACTTAGCGAGCTCATTTGCAAAATAAATGTCCTGAACCTGCATAGCAACACTTCGGTTTACCAGTTGATTTTTGATTTCGGGTGAAAGTTTAAAGAATGGAATTCTTTGACTGCTAAACTGATCTGAAAATGGTGATTTAATGGTAAAGGAATATGCACTGTCTTTTTTTGGATTGGTTTGCGCAATAATCTTAGTGCGTCCATAAAAATTACGCATTTCAAATTGCACCGCTCCATCTTTGTTACTTCTTGATGGATATAGGTTAATAATTTTACCGGGAGAAGAAAGATAAGTCATTATCCCGGATTCAGTTGTGCCATCTTGTTTTGCAACCTTGCCTTGAATAATGTGCCCTCTGTATTCCGGAATAAACTCAAAGCTGCTTTTCTTTCTGCTCAAAATATCATCCCATGTGAATCTTCTCCAGCCATGTGTGAGCATAAGATTGTCAACAGCTTCTTTGGTGTCAGAAGTCGATGCGAAATAGAATTCAGGTGCTTCTATTGTTCCTTTTAAATCGGAAGTAAGCCAGAAATAATTCACCATGTTTCCGCTGGATGACGGAAGTGAATCAACTTTAAATACAGAAAATGATAAATTAGATTTCGCAGGCGTTTGTTTATAAGTGGTGTTCAAATCAATTTTAACAGATCGTCTTGAGTCATATTGAGCCTGATTCGGCTTGGCAGTGATTATTAAATTGTTTTCGGGCTGCTTAAAGTACAACCGCTCGCAAGCGGGCTTCATTGAAGCATCAAAAATAGTAATGTGTGAAATGCCATCGGGTAGATCTTTTTTATTGATAACAAATTCAGCAAATCCTTGACGAAGGGTTTGAAATGCTGCACGAATCATCATATTCCGTGAATGGACAAAGAGGTAGGCGCCTGGTATGACAGAAGTTTCATTTGATATTGCATTGATAGTTAAACGTATGTTATCCGCTGAACTATCAGAAACATGCATGGTGTATCCACTATTTAAAGTATTTGGAAGATTAAACTTTTGAATTTTTCCAGCGCGATCACGAATGATTGCATGGTATTGTTCATCCGGATGCGGAGTTAAAAAGAAATAGCCGATGCCAAAATGCTTTGGTGAAAAGGAAACGATTGTATCATTTTGCTGATCGAGAACAGACCCTTTGAAATCAATTCCATTCCCGGAAGGATCAGTGACACGGAAAGCAATTTTACTTCTTAATCCATTAACAAGGTTTCCACCTTCGGGAAAGAATTGAGCATCGTAAACTGGTGCAATCGCTTTGGATTCATTTTCTAAACTTTTAAAAGTGTTGACGATGCTTATGGACTTGTGAAAGAAAAACTCTGTACTGAAGTTTTTCATAACGTTGGTGTATGCACGCACCATATAGTTACCGCTGTTTAATGTTGCAGGCAGGTAAAGTGAGCCAGATCCGGTTCCATTCTTAATTTCAACTTTGGTTTGCAGTACTGATGAATTAGTGCCATCAATAAATTCCACATATGCAACTTTGCTTACTTCAGAAGGTTTATGGATCGTGGCATCAGTAAGGTAAACTTTAAACCATAGTGTTTCTCCTGTTAAATAAGAAGGGCGATCAATGTGCAAATAGATTTTTTCCTGTAGAATTTGTGTTCGATATAAGTCGAAACTTTTTGTCAGATTATCGAGATTGCTTTGTTGGGCAAATGCAGTATGCAAAGAACCTGGAATGCCACCAACACTGAATAGAATAATGATTAATCGAAAAAATCTTGTCATGATTGAATAGAATTATTCCCAGAATGATGGTTTGATGGATACCCCTCCTTGATTCCTGCAATCGGTGCATGACGAATTTGAATAGGTATATCCGTAAGGAGCTGTACTGTTTCCATATAGGGCATCTACAATTATATCGGTGCTTGTTAATCCGGAAAGATCTGCAACTAAGACAGTATCTTTAATGCAAAATCCTAATGATTTGTACGTTCTAAGATCTTCGGGTAAGTCGTTGGCATCAACAAAAAATCGTGTCTCCTGCGCAGCACCAACATCGAAGTATCCGAGAGCAGGGGCATTTGGATTTGTTATGTTATGAATGTTGCCTGTTACCTGTCCGGGTTGAGGATCGAACAAACCTCCCAGATTCTCTGTAGTCTTTTGTAAGTTTAACCAGTAATCATATGCTTCACGTGTAAGCGCTTTCTGTTTCACTAAAATACTGTATTTGATAATTGCTTTTTGTGAACCCTTAGGGATGAAGGTAAGGGGAAAATTATAAATTATGTCCTGGCTAAGCTTTTCAGAGGAGCCAATAAGAATTTTTTGTGAGGGCAATGTTCGCCAGCAAGTAAAGGTTTGCTCTGCATTCGGAATGGGAATTATATCTCCATTTTGATGTTTAAGAAAGGTATAGTAAGGAGCCTCATACTGAAATGTCTCTTCAAAAGTCCATTGATAGTATCGGGTATTCTTTGAATCGTCATGTGTATTCACAAAAATATCAATTCCTTCAAGCGTACGTGAAGGTGCCCAATTAACACTATCAATTGGAGGGGTTTGTTTTATAGTAATAAAATCGGATAGGTATTCAGTATTGTTAGAGGTTCTTACATACAGTCTGTATTCTTTTGAATCGTTGAGCGTTAAATTGGATTGCTCATAATTACCTCCAAAAGTCTCTATCAGCGAATACATGTTTCCGTCATTGTCCTCCAGTCTCACAGTAGCATTTAATTCAGGTGGAAAAGGTTCATTTGAGGAAAGCGGTATGGCATGACTTAGTTTCACTAGCGCGCTTCCGTCTTCCGTATTAACAGAGCCATCGATAACCAGAAAGTTTACCTCATCATTGATAATGGGAGGTGGATAGGATTCAATGCAACCTGTCACCAGTATGACGAAGAGTATGAGTAGTGAGCAAAAGCGAACCGTTTTCATGTCGGTTAAAATTTAAAATTATATGTAATGGTTGGAATAGCCTGGGCAAAAATGGAAAGCTTATAGCCCTTAATAACGCCATTCTCTGAAGTAAAATATACAGAGTATGCGTTGGCTCTTCCGGTCAGATTGTAGACCGCCACTGTCCAGGAGCTGTGGGCGAGTTTTTTCACTTTATGATTTCCTTCAATATTGATTGAGATATCCGTACGGAAATAATCTGGGATTCGATAGGCGTTTCGATCGGAGTAGTAAATTCGTTGAGTGCCTCCTAAATCATATTTGGCAATGGGTAAAGTAATCGGCCTACCTGTACTGTACACCACGTTAAGTGAAAAATTAAATCGTCTGCTAAACTTATAGTTTCCGATAAAGTTAAAAGCATGTGGTTTGTCGTAGCTGCTTGGATAATATACTCCATCATTAATGGTTTCGGTTGGAGAATTTCCCTGAGTTTGTAACAGTGATCGGGAGTATGTATAACTCACCCATCCGTTTACTTTACCTGTCGATTTCTTTACAAGTAGTTCAAGACCATACGCCTTTCCTTTCGAATCTAACACGTCTGTTTCCAGATGATGATTGAGTAATAGTTGGGCACCATCTTTATAGTCAACAGCATGTTGCATGGTTTTATAGTAGGCTTCAACTGAAGTTTCAATCATGTTTCCTCTCATGTTTTTGTAAAAACCAATAGAAAACTGATCACCAATTTGCGGGCGCACATAGGTATCGCTAAGTTTCCAGATATCTGTTGGGGCAATGGCCGTAGTGTTTGAAAGCATCTGAATGTATTGACGCATGCGGTTATAGCTAAACTTAACAGATGAGCTTGGAGATAATGTATATCGAACTGAAAAGCGAGGCTCTGCCCCATGATAGCTTGAAATGGTTTGACCCTTGCCATACGAGATGGTGTCTTGAATGGTTGATTCTTGCCTCGGCACTCCTTCGGCATAAGTATAAACATCGCGTGGCCCTAAGCTTTGATAAAAAGAATAGCGAAGACCAACATAAAGAGAGAGATTAGGTGTTATCTCATAATTCTCACCAATATAAACTGCACTTTCAAGTGCTTGTTCATCTTGAATTTTATCAGGTGTAACCTCAGACTGTTCTCCAAGGGGTTTGTAATTTCCGGGTGATATATTGTAGCCAACCACATTTGCCCCGGCTGTAATAGTGTGTTTGGAATTTGGAAAATAATTAAAGTCTGCCTTTGCATTCCATTGTGAAATTGAAAAATCCAATTTTGAAGCTTGTACAGGATTTACTTCGCTTTCAACTGAATACGTGTACTTACTTACGGTTCCAGTCAACACACCATATAGTTTACTATTAAATGAATGTTTCCATTTTATAGATGCATTCTGATCGCTATAGCGGTAAAGTGTATCGGTATTTAGTTTGAACTTATCCTTACTCGCATAACCAGAAATGTAAATATTATTATCATCATCAATTTTATGACTTATGCTGGCATTCAAATCATAAAATGAAGCTGTGCTATTTGCTATTTCGTCAGCATCCAGTTGTCGGAGTATCCAATCTGAATAGGTAGATCGAGCGCCTATTAGAAATGATGTTTTATCTTTTATAATAGGACCTTCCAGTGAGAACCTTCCAGTGATCGGACTTATGCCACCCGAGCCATGAATTTTTTTCAAGTTACCTTCGCGTGAATGAACATCTAATACGGAGGATAAACGACCACCATACTCAGCATTGATTCCGCTTTTATAGAGTTCTACATTTTTTAAAACATCTGGATTGAAAGTAGAGAAGAATCCAAACAAATGTGATGGATTGTAAACAGTAGCATCGTTGTATAGAATTAAATTTTGATTGGTTGCTCCGCCTCTAACATTTAATCCTACGGTACCTTCACCCACTGACTGCACACCTGGCAGTGTTAATATAACCTTCATAATATCAGTCTCTCCCAGAGCAAGTGGAATTTGCTTCATCGTACGGATGTCTAACTTCTCCATACCCATTTGCATACCGGTTACACGAGCATCTCTTTCAGATTCAACGACAACTTCTTTTAACGGTGTAACATCCTCTTCTATTTCAATATCGAGTTTGCCATTTGCAAAGAGCATGACATGACGTTGGGTACTCTTCATCCCAATGCTTTTAATATTAAGTTCATGCTTTCCCTTTGGAAGTGTAAGGGAGAAGTAACCAAACTGATCGGTAACAGCGCCAATGGTTGGGTTCTCTACAAATACCGCTGCACCAATGATGGGTTCGCCAGATTTAGAATCACGAACTATACCGGCAATGGTAGCATTACCTTGAAGATTGTTTGTTCGTGGTCCGATATTATAAAGTTTTTCCTCCGCCTGTTTCTTTAATTTTTCTTTGTGTTCAAATTCAGAATAGTCGAAGGCAGTGCTGTTGTCTGAAGGATTTTGACTTGGATTAAAAAAACCAACAGGAAGCTCACCAAGAATTTGGCGATCTTGTGTAATGTAGATTGCATTATTATTAATAGTGTAGTAGAGTGTGGTTCCGGCAAATACTTCATCCAGAACTTTAGAAAGACGAGCATTTGAAAAGTGACCATTAATAGCCAGACTGTCGGCCCAAAGAGGGTTAAAATAGAAATGATAATCTGTCCGGGCTTCAATTTCAGTAGCAAATTGATTTAATGTCAGGTTCGTAAAATCACCCGATATTACCTGCGTATTTTGTGCCTGAGCATAAAAAGAAAAGGTTAATGAAATAAGTAGGATTAAGTAGTGTTTCTTCATTCTATTTTAATTTCCATTGTAGAATTCTGTCAGCCTGATGAGCGCTCCTTCACGATTTTCCCAAAAACGAATGTGATTCTTGCGGATAAATTGTTTCAGTTCCTTTTTTCGATCACTCAGAACCTGGATGACCGATTTTTTACTTTTGACCAGGTAGTAATTTCCATCTTTATTGATGTAGTACTTTGATTTTTCAAGAAAGCTTCGTTGCATTTGTGCAGCCGATATGGTTTCTATGAACTCCTTGTATCGTTTAGCGTAAAGGCTTGTTTTGCCTTTGTAAAGTTGATCGTAGAATCCGTAGGGTATTGTTTTCTCTTGTAGCATTACAAAGTCATGTCCGTAAATCGAAAAAAACTGAATCTTGTCTCTTACAAGTTCAATCATTATAAAAGATGAAAACTGTTCGGAAATAACCTGATCGGAATGAATGTTGTACATCAGGGATACACTATCATAGCGCTCCCCATTGTAGCCAATCGATCCTGTGATCCAATCATTGCTAATGAAGTATGGATGTTCATCTTTTAAAGGTCTATAGTCTATATAATCTCCTCCATTGTTGAGATAGACTTGCTCCTTCATTACTCGCGAATAAACATTCTTTGTATTCACAACAGAAGCAGAAATAAATGCTGTGTCGGATTGAGGTGACTGTCCAAATGTTAAATTAAAAATCAGGAGTAAGAGCAATGCAGAAATGTATTTTGCCACGGTAAGATTTAAGCGTTTGGGAAAAATAACTGTAAAACCTGAAAGTATCGATACCACTGAAATAATAAACCTTTTATAAAATCACGCTATCAATTGTTAGGAAACGAAAGAGGCTCCTGATGTTGGAGCCTCTTTCCTGATATGTCTATAATTTTCCAGATCGTGCCTACTGAAACACAGTGACTGTCTATGAATTTTTACTTTGCATACGCCACGCTACGCATCTCTCTGATCACCGTAACTTTTACTTGTCCAGGGTATTGCATATCGCGCTCAATTTTTTGAGAGATATCAAAACTCAATTGACCAGCACGTTCATCCGATGCACGTTCGGCATCTACAATAACACGCAGTTCACGACCGGCTTGAATGGCATAACATTTCTCAACACCATCAAATGTTAAACCCAGTTGTTCAAGGTCTTTCAAACGTTTGATATATTGTTCCATGACCTCACGTCTTGCTCCAGGTCTTGCTCCGCTAATAGCATCACAAGATTGAATAATAGGAGAGAGGATGTTCGTCATTTCAATTTCATCGTGGTGAGCTCCAATGGCATTACAAATAATTGGATGCTCCTTATATTTTTGAGCAAGCTCCATACCTACAATAGCATGAGGCTTTTCAAGTTCTTCCGGCCATACCTTTCCAATATCATGAAGAAGTCCGGCACGTTTTGCCTGCTTAACATTCAAACCAAGTTCAGCGGCCATGATGGCACAGAGGTTTGCTACCTCTCGTGAGTGTTGCAATAAATTCTGTCCATAACTTGAACGGAAACGCATACGCCCCACCATTCTTACAAGCTCCGGGTGAAGACCATGAATACCTAAGTCAATCACAGTACGCTCACCAATTTCTACTACTTCGTCTTCAATGTTCTTTGTTGTTTTGGCAACAATCTCTTCAATACGAGCAGGGTGAATACGTCCGTCTTGCACCAGTCTATGAAGAGAAAGTCTTGCAATCTCTCTGCGCACCGGATCGAAACCAGAAATAATAATAGCTTCTGGTGTATCATCAACAATTATTTCAACGCCTGTTGCAGCTTCTAGTGCCCTGATGTTTCTGCCTTCACGACCAATAATTTTTCCTTTTATATCATCGCTTTCGATATTGAAAATAGACACACAGTTTTCAATAGCATGTTCAGTTGCTGTCCGTTGAATGGTTTCAATCACAATCTTCTTCGCTTCTTTTGTTGCTGAAAGTTTGGCTTGCTCCATGATGTCTTTCACGTAACTAGATGCGTGCGTTTGAGCTTCGTCTTTTAAAGTTGCAACCAATTGCTCACGCGCCTCATCAGCAGTAAGTTTTGAAATACTTTCGAGCACCTGAATTTTTTGCTGATTAAACTTATCCAGATCTTCTTTGCGTTTCTTCACGCTCTCTAATTGAGCGGCAAGGTCTGTTCGGATATCATCTAACTCACCTTCCTTGCGCTTAATGGTTTCCAGTTCTTTATTTAAAGTCTGTTCGCGCTGCTTTATTTTCTGTTCGTTAGTAATGATCAGGTTTTTCTTTTTATTAGCCTCATCCTCAAATTCGGTTTTCATTTGAAGAATTTTTTCTTTGGCCTCCAAAATGCGATCCTTCTTCAGGTTCTCCGCAGAAATTTGTGCTTCTTTTAAAATGAGTTTTGATTTTGACTCTGCATCTTCTTCTTTTCTCTTCAACTTCCGTTTGGAGATCAGGGAACCAAACAGCAAACTCAGCACAATACTAGCTGCGATACTGCCCAGTATAACAATAACATATTCCGTTGACATAGGTATTATAGATTAGGGTTACCTTAAACCCCGGTTGCCGCTTTGGCTCAGAAAGAAAGAAGTGAAGAGATCAGAGTATGGATTGAGAAACCAGATGGTTGAGCTGGCTTACTTTATCAAACACGGCCTTGTCGATGACGTGGTGGGTTTCATCCGATGCGATTTTTTCAATCAAACAATCGAAGGACACCATAGCCAATAGATCTTGTTTGTCATTAATTCCAAATTGCTCTCCGTAAGATTTGATTTTTTCATTGATGAGCTTGCCGGCCATTCTTACACGCTCCTCGTCTTCTCGCTTCACCTTCATAGGGTATTCGCGGTCGGCAATTTTTATTTTTATTGAAAGGTCCTCCATCAAATAATCTTACAGGTTGCTTAACTGTTCAAGTGTGCAATACATTTGTCTATTTCACGAATGTATTCGTCCACTTTTTTCTTCAACTCCAGCGAACTTTCGTCTTCCGGGTTTAAACTATCCACAAGTTTAGTGATTTTCAATTGATTATGAAACCCAGCGAGTTGTTCATCACGGGCTTTTACTGCTGCCTTCAGTTCCAGGTTGTCAGCTTTCAGTGATTTAAGCTCTTCTTTTAAACTTTTGTGCTCATTTACGAGCACTAGAATTTTTCGCTCCAGCCCACTGAGGTTGGTTTTTAAGACTTCCTGATCCATGCAATGTTATTTACGATTTACGGCTGGTCAGATCACTTTACCTATCCTTTCACCGTCTATTAACTTCTATACTTTACTACTTGCTCCTTTTGTTAAACGTCTCCTCGTTTAATCTTTCACTATTAAGCAACTTCGGCTTACTTCCTTATCACTGCGCCCAACTGCTGTCCGAAAGCTGATATTAAATGTTCCATGGTGCTATCAATCTCTTCGTCTGTTAACGTTTTGTTTTCATCCTGCAAGGTAAAACCAAGCGCATATGCTTTTTTTCCTTGCGGGATGTTTTCGCCTTCATAAACATCGAACGCTATAATATTTTTGATTAACCGCTTCTCGGTATTTATCACCAGATTACGAATTTCATCGAAGGTAATTTGCTTGTCGAGTACGAGTGACAAGTCGCGCCTTACTTCCGGGAATTTTGTAACCTCTCGAATTACTAACTTAGGGTTTGCCGATTGGAAAAGCAAGGATGTGCTGAGCTCAGCATAAAATAATTCTTGCTTGATGCCAAAATCTTTCAATAAGGCAGTTTTTATTTTTCCAACACTCCCAATTTCTTCTTTGCCTAACTTCAGTACCGAACCATACTCAAAAAGTTGGTCGTTTAAATTTTCTTGCTTGATATTATGAATACCTGACTTAATCAACACATGTTGTATATGCTGGGCGATGTCATAGTAACTCACGGCTTGCGTTTTGCGCTGCCAGTTTTCGATTTCCTGATTACCAGTAAAGTAAATTGCTAAGCGTTCTTCTTCTTTATACTTACCCGATTCTTTGAAATAGATTTTGCCGAATTCAAAAAGTCGTAAATCCTTTTGTTTGCGATTGATGTTATGCGCGCATACCTCTAAGCCTGTAAACAAAAGAGTTTGGCGAAGAATACCTTGCTCTTCACTTAACTTATTTAGAATCTCAACAGCATCACCTTTAAATTTAAGGTTGTGCTTCAATTGATAATTATAATTGGTAAGCGAGTTTGTCCAGATCTCGAAGAATCCATTTCCGGTAAGTAATTCACCAATGGATTTTTTGAATTTATCCAGGTCTTTAACCGGGAATTCAGCCAAATAATCTGTTCGGGCGTGATCAGCAAGTTCAATATTATTGAAACCGTAGATGCGCAAAATTTCTTCAACAATATCAGCCTCTTGTGTTACATCAACACGATAGGGTGGAACACTAACGGTATAACGATCATCCTTTCTATTCACAACTTTAATATCCAGCTTTTCCAGAATGGAATGAATTTCATTTCTTGGAATCACCTTGCCAATCAACCGATTGACATTTTTGTCTTTTACTTCAATGATGGTGTTTTCAATCTTGGTTGGATAAACATCTATCACCTCAGATGAGATTGTACCTCCGGCAATTTCCTTAATTAAAAGTGCTGCGCGTTTCAATGCATAGACCGTTATGTTCGGATCGGTTCCTCTCTCAAAACGGAAAGAGGCATCTGTTTTTAATTGATGATGTAAGGATGACTTGCGAACGTAGTCTGCAGAAAAATAGGCACTCTCTAAAAATATCTTTGTTGTGTTTTGTGATACACCGGATTTTGCTCCACCAAAAACGCCAGCAATACACATACCTTCTTGTGCATTACAAATCATCAAATCGTTGGCGAGTAATTTTCTTTCTTTTTGATCTAGTGTAATGAAAGGTGTGCCCTCTGGAAGTGTTTTGACAACTACCTTTCCTCCTGTAATCTGATCTGCATCAAAGGCATGAAGCGGTTGCCCTATTTCATGACAAATGAAATTCGTGATGTCTACAATGTTATTAATCGGAGATAACCCGATGGACAATAGTCTATTCTTTAACCATTCTGGTGATTCAGCAACTTTAATTCCCGTAAGGGTAATAGCGGAGTATCGCGGACACGCTTTTGTATTTTCTATACTTACAGGAATAGTAAGATTGGTATTATCAACTTTGAAATGATCGATAGCTGGCCATTTCAATTCTCTTCCTTTAGATGCTTTAATATCACGGGCAACACCGATGTGTGATGCTGCATCAGCACGGTTTGGTGTTAAGCCAATTTCAAAAACAAAATCAGATTGTATTTTGTAGTATTCAGCAGCAGACTGACCAACAGACGCATTCTCTGGAAGAACAATTATACCGGCATGACTTTCACCTAAACCAATTTCGTCTTCTGCGCAGATCATTCCTTCAGAAGCTTCTCCGCGAATTTTTGCTGACTTGATAGTAAAGACTTCTCCTTTTGTTGGATGTATAGTTGTTCCTGGAGTGGCAACAATTACTTTTTGTCCTGCGGCAACATTTGATGCACCACAAACTATATTGAGTGGCATGTCCTGGCCAACATCGACAGTGGTGATGGAGAGTTTATCAGCATTTGGATGCTTTGTACAAGTTAGAACATGGCCAATGACTAATCCTTTTAATCTCCCTTTTACAGTTTCATGGGCTTCAACACTTTCTACTTCCAGTCCGGTAGAGGTAAGCGTTTTACCTATATCTTCAGCTGATTCAGGAATGTCAATGTATTGTTTAAGCCAATTGTACGAAATGGTCATGCGCTATAGACTGTTGAATTCAAATTTTGATCAACCAAAAGTTGCCTGAAACGACAAAATACGGTTGAGTAAAGACTTCAAAAATAAGGTGTTTAGGTGGATTGGGCTAATGTTATGGTTTAAAAAAGTTAAGGCATTTCAGAAGTGCCTAATGGTAGGTTTTCTCTCCTGCTGTTACGGCAATTTTTAACAAATTCTCTGCTGGAGGAAATGGGCAAGAGAATTCATCAGCATACGCACAGTATGGATTGTAAGCGTTGTTAAAATCTAAGGTAATGGTTTGGCTTCCCATTACTTTTGCAACATCTATATAGCGGCCGGCTCCGTAGGTTTCATCACCACTTGTTTCATCACCAAAGGCTAGAAAAAGTTTTCCTTTGGAAGGCCCCATTTCCATCATCTCTAAGATTAGAAGTTTATTGTGCAGGCCATTGAAATCAAATTCCGCGTAGGCGTATTCTATGTAACGTTCTTCTTTACCATCGCTCGTTGCAAGCACCATTACATTTTTGTCTTTAACGGGTGTGAGATCGGCTACAATTTTAAATTGAGGATTAACAGGATAATACTTTAATGCGGAAAACTCATCTCTTTTTTTACGAAATGGTGATTCATCTGAGGTCTTCATGAAATGATCTTTCTCCTCACGTTCTTTTTTTATTTTGTTTATGTAGGTGGTTTGATCCTGATTTCCCCAGAATGAATAAAAGAGGCTGACAAGAACAACCACTATGGATATGAGGAGAAGTATATTTTTTGTTTTCAAGAGGGTGAAAGTGTTTAAGTGTGTAAGTGTTGAAGTCCGGAGTTCGAAACTTTGAACTTTGAACTCGGAACGTTGAATTTTAAAACGCAGTAATTCAAGGGAGTATCAATTTTTGATTGTGCTTCTTGCGCTGCCTATCCTCCCAAGCCAGAATAGAATCTCGCTTATTGTAAAGTAGATTATAGAAAACAGGAATACCATTATCAGCCAACTCACCCGGTGCGTTTGCTAAAATACAAATGGCCATGCGTGATTTTGGATTCACTGCGACTTCAGTACGATATCCATTTACATATCCTCCATGATAAATCACTGTATCATTCGGATATTGAAGCACGCGCCAGCCCAATCCATAATACGCTTTGCTAATGCGATGAACCCTTCCATAATTTCTATTCTTCGAGTGCGCTCGAATAAAGGGAGAATATAAGGTATCCAGTGTTTGAGATAAAATCACTTCTTCATGATTTCCCAATAACGCTATCATCCAGTTGGCCATGTCTGAGATGCTGGCATTGACACCACCTGCCGGGGCAACATTATAATAGGTATTGGTTATTAGCGCTGGCGTAAGTTTACCCCTTCTGTATAAATGTGGTATTGCATGATTTGGATTTTCGATAATGGAAGAATAGCGGGCGGATGCATCGAGCATTCCCAATGGTGTAAATACTTTTTCCTGTAAAAGTGTATCATACCCTTTGCCAGTAGCTGACTTCATTACTTCGCCAATAATGCTGTAGCCAACATTTTGATAACTATATTCCTCACCTACCCCGGCTGATAGTTTTACATCCTTTAATCGGTTGAGTAATGTTGTTATTCCTTCGCCCTCCTCAACCATGTTCGTATAGGTATGATAGGGTAGGCCGGTTGTATGTGAAAGCACATGGGCAAGTGTGAGCTTTTGTGTCTCTTCGTTTGATTGTAATGAAAAACCGGGGAGGTATTGCGTTACGTGATCATGCCAACTCAGCACACTGTCTTCCACTAAAATCCCTGTAAGGAATGATGCAAAACATTTTGAAACAGAAGCGAGACGAAAGACGGTATGTACATCTACTACATCATGAGTACCTACCTTTCTCACGCCCAAGCCCTTCATGAAAATAATAGTGGAATCGTAAACAATGGCAATTGCTGCACCTGGTGTATGTGATTGATCTGCCAGCGAATCAAGTTGTTTTTCGTATTCGGCAAGAAGTTCAGTTATAAATGGATTTGGATCTGGCTTGAGAGCAGGGGGTGTAATGCTGGGATTAACAACCGCTTCTACTTTCTTGGATACCAGCATTTGCACCAATACGAGAGGCAGAGCAAGGAGGATTACTGCAAGGAAGATGTATTGTTTTCTTTTGGCCATTAAATCATACCTTCATCTGCAAAGCTAAAATATTTTTGCCCAGCGAGTATGATGTGATCCAGAACTTGAATTTCCAGGAGTTTTCCGCCTTCTTTTAGTTTTTTGGTGAGATCAATATCAGCCTGACTGGCCGATAAGTTTCCTGAAGGATGATTATGCGCGAGAACAACGCCACTCGCCAATTCTTCAAGCGCCAGTTTGAAAATAATTTTAGGATCGGCAACTGTGCCAGCCACGCCACCCTGACTAATCTGGCATTTTTTTGTCACCCGATTTGCCCGGTTTAGGAGCAAAATCCAAAACTCTTCGTGCGGAATATCCTGAAGGTCACCTTTCAGCAACTCAAATACATCTTTAGAGCTCGTGATCTTAGGTTTTTCGTCTTGTTCCAAATCTTTTCGCCTCCGGCCAAGCTCAAGAGCCGCTACAATGGTAATTGCCTTTGCTTCGCCAATACCTTTGGTTTTGGTGAGGTCTTTAACAGAAAGCTTTGCCAGCTCGTGTAGGTTGTTAGTGGATTGTTGAAGTACTTTTTTGCCCACCTCTACCGCACTTAATGTGGCGGTTCCGGAACCAATCAAAATAGCTATCAGCTCAGCGTCTGAAAGTGCAGATTTTCCTTTTAGGAGGAGCTTTTCGCGTGGTCTGTCTTCTGGAGACCAACTTTTAATGTTGAGGGGTCTTTCTTCGGCATTCATTTTACACAACCTTTAATAGCCTCAAGGTAATCAATTCAGCAAACAGCATAAACACAAAACCCCGCTTTGGGCGGGGTTTTGATCTATATTTTGAAAAAGCTTAAGCTAGTTTGTTCACCATCTTAGCCAACTTCGATTTCTGGTTAGAAGCCTTTTTCTTGTGGATGATGTTCTTCTTTGCCAATTTATCGATCATTGAAGTGACTTCTTTTAAAAGAGTAGCCGCTTCATTTTTGTCGGTTGTTGCCACTAACTTCTTTACAGAAGTTCTGGTTGTTTTGTGCTGATAGCGGTTTTTAACGCGTTTCGCTTCATTTGCACGTATTCTTTTCTCTGCTGACTTATGGTTTGCCATGGTAATTTTTATTCTAAAAGGAGTGCAAAAATAAAGGGATTTGGCGGAAATGCAAAGACTTGCTTTGCTTTTGCTTAAATTCTTATCTTTTCAATATGATAAAGCGTACCGTTGTTTGCATTCTTTTGGGAATATCCCCCTTTTTATTCGGATTCTGGGGCTTCTTCGCCCATCAGCGCATTAACCGATTGGCCGTTTTCATTCTTCCCCCTGAAATGATTGGTTTTTATAAAGCCAATATCAATTACATCACAGAGGCTTCTGTCAATCCGGACAGAAGAAGGTATTCCAGTCCAGATGAAGCTCCCCGCCATTATATAGACATTGATCATTATGGCGATAGTGCGCTTTTTAAAATGCCCCGGTTCTGGAAGGATGCGGTTGAAAGGTATTCGGAAGATACGCTGAAGGCTTATGGAATTGTGCCCTGGCATATCAACGCCATGTATTATCGGTTGAAGGATGCGTTTCTCGTGCGCGATCCGGAAGCTATCCTCCGAATTTCAGCAGAGCTTGGTCATTATGTAGCGGATGCACATGTGCCGCTACATACCACCGAAAATTATAATGGTCAGCTCACCGGACAGGAAGGTATTCATGCTTTTTGGGAATCGCGGTTGCCTGAATTGTTTTCGAATGATTATGATTTTTTTGTGGGTAAGGCGTCACGCATCGATCAGGTTCAACTAGCTGCATGGAAGGCAATAGAAGGATCGCATCAGGCGCTGGATTCAGTTTTGATTTTAGAAAAAGAATTATCGGATCGGTTAGGCTTATCAAAATATTCCTTTGAAACGAAAGGAAGACAAACTGCTAAAGTGTATTCTGTAGAATATTCAAAAGCCTATCATGAAATTTTAAATGGAATGGTGGAGCGACAAATGCGAAGCACTATTAAAATGATTGGTGACTTGTGGTACAGTGCGTGGGTAGATGCCGGGCAGCCGGATTTGAAAAAGCTGATCCGCTATACACCATCGGAAGAAGA
>ENA-UOWO01004361-UOWO01004361.1-activated-sludge-metagenome-genome-assembly--contig:-NODE-4361-length-15676-cov-5.714679_pt1 | contig 15676 bp, 13 predicted proteins | sample MGYA00238148_ERZ761564 | MGnify/ENA primary metagenome ERZ761564 (study PRJEB28885, sample SAMN05720194) | activated sludge metagenome | isolation source: Anaerobic digester | place: USA...
AGGGATAGAATTATTGCGGTAAATCCAGATATTATAATAGGTATAGGTGGCGGTTCAACTATGGATATTGCAAAACTTGCAGCAATAACTGTCAAGACAGGAGAGGATTCACGAGATATTGCAAAGTCGGGGATAATAAATGGAAAGGGACTTCCGGTAATTCTTGTACCCACCACAGCCGGAACAGGCTCGGAAGTTACTCATATCTGCATTTTCAGTGATAATACTAATCAGGTTAAGACCGGTATTGTCAATTCAAATTTATATGCTGATATTGCTATTATTGACCCTGAAATTACCCTCGGATTACCTCCTACAATTACAGCGTTCAGCGGAATTGATGCTCTTATACATGCATTGGAGTCTCTTATTTCAAACAGTGCAACTACATTTTCAACACTATTGGCAGAGGAAGCCTTAAAGATTATTTATAACAATATCGTTTCCGCATTTGAAAACGGAAAAGATATTGAATCCAGAAGTAATATGCTTTATGGAAGCATGCTGGCTGGGATTGCTTTTGCAAACAGCAGTGTGGCAGCAATTCATGCTTTTGCATATCCTATTGGCGCAAAATTTCATATCCCTCATGGTCTGGCAAATGCGATAATGTTAATGCCAGTATTGAAATTTAATCTTAAAGCGGGAGTAGAAAAATTTTCAGGAGTTGCACGGGCACTGGGGATTGAATCAAAAGGAATGACAGAACATGAAATTGCAGAACAAATAATTTCAAAACTTGACAGATTAATTGACAGATTAGAAATTAATCGCAAGCTCAGAAACTATGGAGTATCAAAGTCGGATGTTCCGCAGCTTGCTGCATCGGTTATTAAAATCACTCGGTTGCTTTCCAACAATCCAAGGGAAATAAGTCTTAAAGATGCTGAAAAACTTTATTTTGAGGCGTTGTAATTTGTTATATGTTATAATACCTAAAATTGTCCGTTATAAAATTATATTCTCCACATTCATTGGCAACCAAGCCATTGGCAATAATCATCAGGGGTATTTATGTTTGTAAGGATTTTTTCATCTGCAAATTCAACATTTTTTCTTTTAAATCTTTGGAGATAAGTCTTTAGATTTTGTGAGTTATCTTCCTGTATCAAAATATCTTTGACAACAGTTTGTGATATAAGAACAGGATGTCCACCTTTATTTTTATAAATAGGGCAAATATAATCAGCTTCATTTAATCCTGAAATCAGGCCTTTTATCAATCTTTCATCCACAAAAGGATTATCAATATTTGTAAAAAATACTGGTAAATCCTGAATGCAATTTTTTAATCCTGATTGCAATGAATAAAATCTGCCAAATTCGATATGAGAATTCAGAACAATTTCCGTTTTTTGGTTTAGTTTAAATTTTTCGGAACGGATTAAGGTTTCGCTATCTGAATTAACAACAAGAACAATTTTCTTGCAATCTTTGACATTAAAACTATTACAAAGTTTTTCAGCAAAATTATAAGCTTTATCAAATCTTAGGCTGATTTTAGGCAGTCCCATTCGTCCTGATGTCCCTGCTGCAAGAATAATAACTGAATAATCCATTGCGAAAAATTCTTCAGCAGGATTATTCACTAATATTTTTTCGAATGAAAAGCATTTGATTTTGTTCTCCGCTATTCCAGTGATATCCCAATGAAAATGGCAGCTCTTTTACATTTTCTCCGCCCTCATCATAGATTTTCTTCAGATCATTTTGCATTAAATAAGGACTTGGAAAATCAGCAATAGGTTTAACATACACTCCATATAAAAATGCGTCCCATTTGGTTATATCAAAATATTTATAAGGGATTCCCGTATCGTCTTGTAAAACGGTCTTACTGTTGTCGAGAATAATATTTCGAATAATAGAAAAAGTTCCGTAATGAAGTAAATATGAGGCTGATTTTACATAAGTATTTACTTCATCCAGACTGTTTAGATAAGTTTTAAATCCTGGAGTATTTACAAATCCCTCATCAGAAATATCACAACGGAAATATCTTAATACTTTATCATTTTCTGAATCCTTGGATTTAAAGCTGATTTTAACGCACTCTGTAGCCGAAAATCTGCCTGTCACACTTGACAATGGCTTAAAACTGCCATCCGAGTTCACATATTCATAAGAAACATCAATTATTTCGTGTCCGGTTTGCGACATAAAAAATATAATAACCGGCAAAACTCCTTTAACTCTGGCATTATGTAAATCTGTATTCATTCTGCCAGTAATAAAATAACTCCGAATATAAATATCGCGAATTGAATAGTAGAATTTATCCAGATAATCTGATAGGTCTTTTTGTTTCATTTTTGACAGATCCGGAATTTCGCCCAACTGTTCCTGAGCCAAAAACAAATATTCGCTCGAATATGGGAACAAAACATAAGCATGAAGAAAATCGGGACCTGAAAAAGGATAAAATAATAGGAGACTATCATTTATTTTTGGACTTATTTCATCATTGCGCCAGTTTGCCATAGGAGCCAGTCTTGTGCTATCCATTTCGGGCCAATCAACATTTATTTTTGCCTGATAATCCTTCCAGAATGTCAAGTCAATTGTAGTATCTGTAACCGAAGCAGGGAATTCCTGACCTGTAATAAATAATGCAAATTCCTGATATTTGTTTATAGTTGTACTATCAGTTTGTGCATAGATATGTATGCCGCCACAAATAAATAGCGAGATAAGGAATAATGATAATATCTTAGTCTTCATGCCAGTTCTTTATTTTATTGGACAAAAGTAAAATAATTTTATGAAGTTATTAAAGAAAATCCTTTTGATCAAGTACGAAGTTTAATAAAAAGAGCTGTTCCATTTCTGAAACAACTCTTTTTTATTTAAGTTAAACGCCAAAAACGGACATTAGTATATCTCAATCGCAAACCCCATTCTTGCCTGAACACCGCGAAGATTGTTTACATCCTGTAGTAATTGATAGAATTTATAATTCTCGCCAAGAGTTTCTTTAAGGAATTTTTCCGATGCCTGACCTGACATATCAGTCATTAGTTTTTCCATAAAATCAACTTTTTCGGGATATTCAAAGATTCTGTAATCTTCGATTTTAGCAAGTTCTTTAGCCTTTTTTACTGCATTGTCAAGACCACCTATTTCGTCAATCAAACCAATTTCGATTGCATTTGCTCCACTCCAGACTCTGCCTTGTCCGATTGAATCAACTTCTGCTTTAGTTAATCCTCTGCCGTCAGAAACTCTGGTTAAAAACACATCATAGAAATCTTCAACTTGTCTTTGAATGAATTCCCCTTCGGTAGGTGTGAAAGGTCTCATTATTGAGCCGAAATCAGAATTACTGTTTGTTCCAACACCATCTACAGTTATTCCTAATTTTTCATTCATAAGTTTTTCGATATTTGGAATCATTCCAAAAACACCTATCGAGCCGGTAATTGTATTTGGTTGAGCAAAGATGTAATTAGCAGGGCATGAAATATAATATCCGCCTGAAGCAGCAAGGTTTCCCATTGAAACAACCACAGGTTTTACTTTAGCAGTAAGTTCTACTTCTCTCCAGATAATCTCTGATGCAAGTCCTGAACCTCCGGGAGAATTAACCCTTAAAACAACTGCTTTAACGTTTTCGTCTTCTCTTGCTTCGCGTATAATTCCTGCCATCCAATCACCGGCAATATTGTTGTCAGGTTTTGAACCGTCAACAATATCTCCTTCGGCAAAAATCACAGCTATTTTGTTTTTAGATTTGTTTTTTTCTGTTTTAATCTTGGCATCACAATATTTATTTATGTTGATCATAAAATCTTCGGGCTTATCTTCTGAACCTGATTTTGTTTTAAGTTCAGCCAAAACTTCATCATAATACAAAATTCCATCAATAAATCCGTACTTTAAAGCTGTTTCGGCATCATAAACCATTAAACTGTCTGCATACATATTCAAATCAGCAACACTTAGTTTTCTTTGTTTTGCAATTTTTCCGCACATATCGTCCCAGATACTTTGCAAAAGAGTAATTGTCTGCAATTTACTTGCTTCACTCATGTGGTCGTTCATAAATGGTTCTACTGCTGATTTAAACTGACCGTGTCTGAATATCTGAGCCTCGACTCCAAGTTTTTCCAGAGCCCCCTTAAAAAACATAACTTGTGAATTTAAACCTCTCCATTCTATTCCACCTTGGGGGTTCATATAAATCTTATCTGCAACGGAAGCAATATAATATGCTTTCTGTGAATATGCAGATGAATAACAAATAATGAATTTTCCAGATGTTTTAAAATCAATTAGTTTATTACGAATTTCTTCAATACTTGCCAATCCTGCCGGAATGTATGACAAATCAAGGTATATCCCTTTAATACGTTCATCATTTTTTGCCTTTTCAAGAGTTTTTAGAATATCATTTAATCCTAAAACCTTTGTAGACTCAAAAGTCATGAAATCAATGCTCTCAAATGGATTGTCAGACGCTTTGTCCGGAACGTCTATGGCCAGATTCATAGTTAAAACTGAATTGTCGTTTACAACCACTTCAGATTCACCTAATCCGGCAAGTAAAACGGAAAAAATTCCGAATAAAAGACCAAAAATCACAATAAAAGTCATTATACTTCCGACAACTGTTGCCAAAGTATATTTCCAAAAATTATTCATACAGTTTATTTAAAAGGTTAATAATGTGCTAAATTATAATTGAATTTAAACAAATCAAAACTCTTAACAAGATATTAACTTAATAAAGGGTTAAAATCACAAAATTTATCAAATAGAATTATTTGCAAATTTCGTCATATCCGATAAGTGCATCAATTTTATTTTGCAAAGCGGTTTTACTCTCATCTTTTGTGAGTGGTTTCTCCCAGTTGCCATACATTGGATTTGGCAAAATAATGAACATTGAGCCGAACTGATCTTTGAGTTCATCCACTCTATTAAAACCGTAATTTTCTGTTCTGTCATCAAGATAACTGTCAAAATCAGCTAGATTGTCGCCAATTAGCAAAATAATACCGTATTTTTCAGCTACTTTGGCTTTGCGGGCATCTTTAGAACTTTCGTCAGTTCTGCAAAAGAAATTTTCCGGTTTTACCTCAGGGAAGCCTAGTTTTTCCATATTTTCAAGAGTTGCCTCAGTTTCATTCTCGCGACGATTAGAAATATACACTATTTCGACATTTTTAGAAATTGCATAGTTAAGGAAATCAATTGCTCCAGGAATGGCTGTAGCACATTTCATATCTGACCATTCTTTCCAGTTTTCTTTTGTATATGAGGTGTCTTCAAGAATAAGAAAAGCTTCGAAATAACTGTTATCCAAAACAGTTTCGTCAATGTCAAGCACTACAGCAGCAGGTTTGTTACCCTTGCTTGATTTAAGATTGTTATCCAAAGCTAATTTTGCATAATTAAATGACTGATAACAACAAGCTCTATACTCTGCAGAAGTTTGTATCCACAATGTTGCATTTAAAAGGTATTCCGTACTTTCATCAATTATAACGACTTCTTCTTTCTCACAACATACTTCTTTTTTGTTCTGGTCAGAATTACATGCCCATGATGTAAATATAACACAAACGATAATAAAATAAAACAGTTTTTTCATAAATTAAGTTTTAAAATTTATACAAAAATAATCAAGATTTTCATTTCTTTGATATTCAGTAATAATTATTTAAGAATAGCTCCAACACTAATTTGTAATCCCTGATACAGTATCTTGCTAGTGTTAAAATTAAAACTTCCTGATTCGTAATAATTAATCCCTTTGGTTGCAATATAATTGCCATCAATTTTAAACAACTGACTGCCAGTGTAATAGTTAGCACCAATATATCCCCATGCTGATTTTGTTAGCTTAAAACTAAATTTAATACCATAAATATAGCCCCAGCCAAAACCATTTTTCTTATAATTTAAATTTGAATCGAAAGAAGAAAAGTCATGTGATTCAGCAAGCATTTGGTTGAATTCATCAGCAATTAATTTTTCATTAAATCCCCAAAAACCAAATAATCCTCCGACAATATCAAATTTGACTTTTTTAAACCCTATAACTATTGCTGGTAGTAGTGTTAATTCCAAAGATTGGAAAGGCCCAACCAGTGTGCGTTCAGAATTATATTCTTCGGCAAAACCTGTCATACTCATTCCTCCAATATGATACAAACCTATTCCAGGGGATATCTGGAAAAAATCATATAACTTTAGCGGAATACTGAAACTAATTGGAGCCACAGGGTTTGAAAAATATCCGTTTTTTGGAAAAAAATATGAAAACCCGATAGACTGTGAGTAACTTACAAAAGACATGACCAGAAATAGTGAAGTAATAATAATTAGTTTGATTTTTCTCATAATTCAATCAGGTTATGACAAAAGTCTTTTTACTCAGTATTCCCTTTTTGCCAAAGCATCTGTCCCTTTTCATACATAACCTCTCCAAGCAGATTCCCCTTATCATCATAAAAAGACCATAAGCCTTCGGAAACATCATTAATATAATTTTTTGTGTAACGAATCTGTCCGTTTTCGTAATAAACATTGCTACTGCCGTTTTTTAGACCTTTTTCAAAAAAACCAACACTCCAGATTTTCCCGCTTTCATAATAAGCAATCCATTTCCCCTGCCTCCATCCGTTCAAAAGAGCTCCTTCAATAAACAACTTACCCGATTTAAAATATTGTTTCTCATAAACACTGTCGGGATTTTGAGAGTTCAAATAGTGTATTTTCATTGGTTCACCTGTGTCAAATGTGTCAATAATTTTTATTTCAGAGGTTTCTGGAATGCTGTCATCACTTAACTGAACCGGTAAGCTGTCGTTAGTTTTTTTATTTACTTTAGCGTTATCAGATGGATTGTTATTACACGAAAAAGCTGTAAATAATAAAGCTACAGCAACAATTAACGAAAACATTCTAATTTCTTTCATCATAATTTTGTTTTTGCAAAACTAAACATTAGGGCTTGATTATGAAAATTATTCTAAAAATTTTGACAAAACTTTAAGCGGTTAAAACTGATAATTATTTGCTTTTATCTTAATAATATACATGTTTTATTAAATTGTTACCATAAAAAGTATATTATTTTGTTCATTTCTTTCTATTTTAATTAAGTAATTATATCTTTGCTCGATTATTTAAAGATGTTTATCTTTTTATTAAGTAATGAAACAGAAAACTATTTTAAAAGAAGTCAAATTAGAGGGGCCAGGTTTACATTATGGTAATAAGACTCATCTGACCATAAAGCCTGCAAAACCTAATACCGGTTATATATTTGTCAGAACAGATCTGGAATCAAATCCTCAAATTCCTGCACTAGCAGAGTATGTTACGGATACATCCAGAGGTACTACAATAGGTAGAAACGGATATAGTATAAGTACAGTTGAACACTTATTGGCAGCTACATATTCGCTTGGTATAGATAATGTGATTTTTGAAATTGACGGGCCGGAAGTCCCTATACTTGACGGTAGCTCCAAGTACTTTGTAGAGGCTTTATACAAAGCAGGTGTAGTTGAACAGGAAACCGTTTTAAAGGTCTATGACATTCGCGAAAATATTATATTTTCAGATGAAGAGAGAGACATTGAAATAAATATATTTCCTGACGATACTTTCAAACTCAATGTTCTTGTTGACTACAAATCCGATATATTGTCAAATCAATATGCCGTTTTAAATAACATTAAAGACTTTAATCAAGAGATTGCTTCTTGCAGAACTTTTGTATTTTTGAGCGAGTTGGAACCATTATTAAGATTAAATCTTATAAAAGGAGGAGATCTGGATAATGCAATTGTAATTGTTGACAAAGAAAGCACTCAAAAAGAATTTGACAGATTGGCAAAGCTCTTTAACAAACCAAGTGTTGCTGTTCAGAATTCAGGTGTTTTAAATAATATTAAACTACAATTTACCAATGAACCTGCAAGACATAAACTTCTTGATATTGTAGGAGATTTGGCTTTGACAGGTTATCGCTTTAATGCAAATGTTGTAGCAAGACGTCCCGGACATTTTGGTAATACACAGGTTGCCAGACTAATCAGGGAACACATAAATGCTATTAAAAAAGACGCTGAAAATGCTAATATACCCGTTTACAATCCGGATATTAAGCCATTGATGGACGTAAATAGGATTAAAGAATTCCTACCTCATCGCGCTCCTTTTCTTTTTGTAGATAAGGTTTTAAGCCTGACAGATACTGAAGTTATTGGAATTAAAAGTGTAAGTAATGATGAGTTTTATTTTGCTGGACATTTCCCTGACGAACCTGTAATGCCAGGAGTTTTGCAAATCGAAGCTATGGCTCAGACAGGAGGGATTTTAGTGTTAAATTCTGTCCCTGATCCAGAAAATTATTTAACTTTTTTTCTTAAAATAAATAATGTTAAATTCAGAAAAAAAGTTGTCCCAGGAGATGTATTGTTGATGAAATTAACTTTACTTGAACCTATTCGTAGAGGTATTGCTCACATGCAAGGAGAAGCATACGTTGGCAAGGGTATTGTAAGTGAGGCTGAAATGTTTGCACAAATTGTTAAAACAAAAGAATAATATGAACCAACCACTTGCTTTTGTACATTCAGATGCGAAAATTGCGAATAATGTAGTTATTGAGCCTTTTGTAACAATCTATAAAAATGTTGAAATAGGTGAAGGAACATGGATAGGTTCTAATGTTACAATAATGGAAGGTGCCCGAATCGGTAAAAATTGTCGCATATTTCCGGGTGCTGTTATCTCAGCTATTCCTCAGGATTTAAAATTCATGGGTGAAGATACTGTAGCGGTAATTGGTGATAACACAACAATAAGAGAATTTGTTACAATAAACAGAGGAACTTCAGCAAAAAATAAAACCATCGTGGGTTCAAACTGTCTGCTTATGGCTTATGTACATATAGCTCACGATTGTGTTGTTGGAAATAATGTTATTCTTGTAAATGGAGTAACTCTCGGAGGCGAAGTTATAATTGACGATTGGGCAATAATAAGCGCAAATTCTCTTATACATCAGTTTTGCCATATTGGAGCTCATACTATGCTTGCAGGTAATTCATTAGTTGGCAAAGATGTTCCTCCTTATATCAAAGCAGCTCGTTATCCATTATCATATGCTGGGATAAACTCAATTGGTTTGAGAAGAAGAAATTTCTGTAACGAAAAAATCAATCAGATTCAAGATATTTACAGAGTATTATTCAGCAAAGGGATGAACTACTCACAGGCAGTTGAATATATTGAAGCGGAATTGCCTGCAACCAAAGAACGTGATGAGATAATACTTTTTGTTAGAAATTCTAAAAGAGGTATCATAAAAGGTTATTTCGAAAATACAGAAGATTAATTTTTTTTATAAATATTTGAATTATGTAAGGCTTTCGTTTTCGTAAGCCTTTTTTATCAGATTTGAAATTATGATAGAAATATTAATTCATTACGCACTAATCATCTTGTAAAAAAATGTAATTTTGTTCAATAAAAAATAGAAATATGGAAGATGTTTATTCAAAAATAAGACTTTTATCAGAAAAATACAAGGATTACACAGCAAAGAACTTATCTGAACTAGTGAAAATTAAATCTTTAAGTAAAGAAGAAAAGGATGTTCAGCTGTTACTAAAAAAGCAGATGGAAGAAGCTGGATTCGACGAAGTTAAGATTGATGGACTTGGAAATGTAATTGGCAGAATAGGTAACGGAAGTAAAATTCTGGCTATTGATGGGCACATGGATACAGTAGATACAGGACATCTGAAAAACTGGGAATTTGATCCTTTTTGCGGAACCATTAAAGATGGCTTTGTGCATGGGAGAGGCTCAGTAGATCAGGAAGGTGGTCCTGCATCATTTGTTACAACAGGTAAAATTTTAAAAGAATTGGGATTCGACAAAGATATGACAATCTACTTTGTTGGAAGTGTAATGGAAGAAGATTGCGATGGGCTATGTTGGAAATATATTGTTGAAGAAGATAAAATTGTTCCTGATTTTGTAATTAGCACAGAGCCGACAAATCTTAATATTTATCGTGGTCATAGAGGCAGAATGGAAATTCATGTTCATTTTTACGGTGTGTCTTCACATGGATCTGCACCCGATAGAGGTAAAAATGCTGTTTATATGGCTTCGCGTGCTGCACTTGAAATCGAAAAACTTAACCAAAGACTGGCTTTCGATGAATTTTTAGGTAAAGGAAGTGTTACAATATCTGAAATTATCTCTGGTAGTCCTTCGCTATGTGCAGTGGCTGATTACGCCCGTATTCATCTTGACCGCCGCTTAACATGGGGTGAGACAAAAGATTCAGCAGTAAAAGAAATTGAAGAGATTATCAAAGGAATGAATGCTAAAGTTGAAGTTTTAAATTACGACGAAGTCGCTTATACCGGACTTGAATATGGGATGGAAAAATATTATCCTACATGGAAAATTGATGAAAATCATGAAATAGTTCAAACTGGTGTTCATGCTTATAAAAAACTTTACAATAAAAATCCAAAAGTTGACAAATGGACATTTTCGACAAACGGTGTAATGACATGTGGAACATATCGAATTCCAACTATTGGTTTTGGACCGGGGAATGAGGTTTTAGCTCATGCTCCTAACGAAAAAGTCCCAATTAATGATCTTGTAATTGCTTCAGCTTTTTATGCAGCATTTATTTATGAAATGGCGAAATAGAATACTTTCAGATAAAAATAAACGAATAAATTGAACATTATTAATAAACTAAACAATCCTATACTATGAGCATTAATGAAAAAATAGAGAAATTACAAAAACAAAAATCCAATTTATTCAAAAAAGATTTCTTGCTGACATGGGAGAAAACAGAAACAGATCTTAGAATTATAATTGAAGTTGCTGAAATCCTAAAAGAAATGCGAGCTAAAGGGATTTCACCGAGAGTTTTTGATTCGGGGTTGGCAATTTCGAACTTCAGAGATAATTCAACAAGAACAAGATTTTCTTTTGCTTCGGCAAGTAATATGTTGGGGTTGGCAGTTCAGGATCTTGATGAGGCTAAATCACAGATTGCTCATGGCGAAACCGTTCGGGAAACTGCAAACATGATTTCGTTTATGTCTGACTTTATCGGTATAAGGGATGATATGTATCTCGGTGAGGGAAACAAATATATGCGTGAAGTTGGGCAAGCTCTTGATGAGGGATTTAAAGAAGGCGTTTTGCCGGTTCGTCCAGGAATTGTTAATCTTCAGTGTGATATTGACCATCCTACACAATCTATGGCTGACCTTGCTCATCTGAAAAATCAGTTTGGTTCTCTTGAAAATCTTAAAGGGAAAAAAATCGTGATGAGTTGGGCATACTCTCCTAGTTATGGCAAACCGCTTTCTGTACCTCAGGGAATTATTGGTTTGATGTCCCGTTTTGGAATGAATATCGAACTTGCATATCCCGAAGGTTATGGTTTGATTCCTGAAGTTGTTGAGCTTGCAAAGAAACAGGCACAACAGAGCGGAGGTTCTTTAAATGTAAGCCACTCAATGGCTGAAGCAATGAAAGATGCTGACATTGTTTATCCAAAATCTTGGGCACCTTACCATATTATGCAGCAACGTACCGAACTTTTAAAGAATGCTGATAAAGATGGATTAAAGGAACTCGAACAGGTTTGTCTTGCTAACAATGCAAAATACAAAAACTGGGAATACGATGCTGCCAAGATGAAAACCACAAAGAATGGCGATGCTCTTTATATGCATTGTTTACCTGCTGATATCAGCGGAGTTTCGTGCAAAGAGGGTGAAGTTAACGGTGATGTATTCGAAAAATACCGCATTAAAACTTACCTCGAAGCAGGTTACAAACCTTATATTATTGCTGCGATGATGTTCACCAATCGTTTCCAAAAACCCGGAGATGTTCTAAAAAGCATTTTGGAAAGAAACAGAATTAGAGTGGGATTTTAAGCCCAAAGAAAATAGGGTATTATAATCCAGCATTTCATCACAGATAATCATATATAGGTTGAAGAATTATGATTATTCCCGTTCAGGATTTATGCAATCACAATAAATAGGTATTATCTACATAACAGATTCCCATTTGAAGTATCAGTGTACATTTCCCCATTATCCACAACAATTCTTCCGTTTCTAATGACAGTTTCTGCCAAACCTTTTGTTTTAAAGCCTTCAAAAATTTCCAAATCACATCTTTGGTGATGATTTTTTACGGAAATTGTGTTTTCGAAATCTGGATCCCAGATAACGATATCAGCATCAAAACCAACAGCAATTTTCCCTTTGTGCGATAGTCCAAAGATTTTAGCCGGTTGTGTCGAGCATACATCTACCCACTGATTCAAACTTATTCTGTGTTTTAGAACTCCATAAGTGTAAAGCAGAGCCAGGCGATGTTCAATTCCACCAGCTCCGTTCGGGATTCTTCTAAAATCGTTGATTCCGACAGCTTTTTGTTCAAGATTAAAAGGACAATGGTCGGTGCCAACTGTTTGTAATGTACCTGTTGTAATAGCTTGCCAAAGAGCTTCCTGATCTGTTTTTTTTCTCAATGGCGGACTTAAAACGAAAGGGACAGTTTTGTTAAATTCCCCTAAATATTTAGAATCATCCAAAAGTAAATAGTGCGGACAGGTTTCTGCGTACACTTTTTGTCCTGTTTGCTGAGCTTGATGGATGTATTCTAAAGATAATACTGATGATACATGAACGATGTAAATCGGGCAATTGTATTTTGCTGCCAAATCAATAGATTTCTTAACTGCAAGTGCTTCAAATTCTGCCGGTCTTGATTTTGCGTGAAATAGCGGACTCACATTGTCTTCACTTGCAAATTTATTGCGAAGTTCATCAACCTTGTCTCCATCCTCACAGTGAATTGTAACCAAACCGCCATGTTCCACGACTGTATTAAGAACAAGCTCAAATTCATCATCCTTTAATCCGACAGTATTTTTATATGCCAGATATACTTTAAACGAATTGAATCCTAGTTTTAAACAATTTTTGATCTCAGCTTCGGTTGTACCACGCCATTCAACAGGACTAACGTGTAAACTGTAGTTTGTTAATGATTTTTCCGCTTCTTTTCTTCTCTTTTTTAGTGCATCTGTAATTGAATGCCCTCTTGCTGGCGTAACAAAATCAATGATTGTTGTTGTCCCTCCAAATAAAGCAGCACAACTTCCTGTGAAAAAATCATCCGAAGAGGGGCCTGCAGGAGTTGGTAATTGCATATGAACATGAGGATCAATCCCGCCGGGGATAACATATTTTCCTGTGGCATCAATAATTTTACAATTTTTATTTACACGGATATCTTTTCCAATTTTGACAATTTTATCATCAATTACTAAAATATCTTCAATTGAAGATGTTTCTGAATTTATTATAGTTCCGTTTTTTATAAGGATCTCCATAATTCTATTTCAATTAAAGTTCAAATGTCTCACTTTTTTTATATCTCAGCTTTAATTACTCAAGTAATTTCCATTTCATAAAGTCCTTCCTCATTTATTGTAAAGCCAATCTTTTTGAGATAAGTTACATATTTAATACTATTGCCTTTAGCCATTATTTTTGTTATTCCATTCTCAAGAAACAGATTTTTAAGACTTAAATAAATATATCGTCCATTTTTAAAATCGCGGTAAGCCGGAATTACATAATCAAGCCCTACTTTTAAGGTGTGGTCATCGGTTTTATGTGCAAGAAAAACTCCGGTAACAACCATATCTCTTAAAACAAAAAAGCTTACTGTATTCATGTCAGGATCATATTTGAAGCCCGGGAAAAACTTCTGAATTTCCTTATTGTGAAAGGAAAGAAAACGTAACAGATATCTGTTATCAGGACGAATGCCAAGCGTTTCAAATTTTTCTTTTCTCGAATATATCTTTATCAGATAGTATATGTCCACAGAAAGTATAAAAGCGTTTAAAATACCAACAGGGATAGCTCCAAAAATAAAACCATAAGTTGACATTGTTGTTGCTCCCACAAGATTTATCCATCTGAATTTTACAATAGAATTCATTGTCATTGATAAAGCTATGATAAACGAAGCAGCATATCCAACTATCTGAATTGTTGTTATTTCCATTTTAAGTAAAAATTTAATGCAAAGATAGTAAAGATTAAAACTGAAAAGAGATTTAACGTCAAACTACAATAATCATGTCTAATAAAGAAAATACTTTAATAAATAATCTTTATGCTAATTTTATCAAATACTAATGATACCTGATTTAGAGGCATTACTATTCAACTGATTTATACTTAAGAATAATATCATTAAGAAGAATCGTTTCATCTGATTCGGATTTGATAGAAATAATCATTCTATTGCAATGTCTAAAACTGTTATTAAAACTTAATTTATTCTTAAAAAACTTCAATTTGGAATGTATGTCATCAAAACTTAAACCGACAATTTCTATTATTTTATCATTACTGATTAAATGAGCCTTAAGCTTTAAATTGCTTATAGCTGAGTCTAATTCTGTTTTAAAAACGCCTGTAAAATAGATATTTCTGTTTTCCGCATTAATAAACGATGGATTTATGTCAAGTATTGTTAAGCTATCTCCGGGATGAAGTTTGTACATATAATTTTCATATAAAATATACTCCAAGTCTTCTTCTGGATACAGTTCGGAATTATTAAATGTTAGTTTAGTTAAATATTTATATCCGTGTTGTAAATCCAACAAACTGTCTAAATCCATAAATTGCCAGGTAATTTTTCTGTTTTGAACATCATGATCAAATACAAGTATTAAATCTTTTTCCAACACATTAAGTTTTTCAGGTTTCCAACGATAAATAATGTTATCCAAACCACATCCTATAAAGTGTATTCCATCAGAACTAAGCATATCAACCTTTTTATTATATTTACCCATATCACCCATAATACAAATGACTTCAATTCCTTTGTTGGCCACTTTTACTAACTTAGGGTAGATAATATTTACAAAGTTAGTATTTACAGAATCGCAATTTGCATTCCAATATTTAAGCCCTGTATTTGCATAACTCATTGGATCAGAGGGCAAGCCCGGGACATCAGCCCACAATCCCCAGTGGAAAAACAGTAATAAATGTGAAGATTCGCTTATAGTATCCACTACATTACAAAACAGTTTATACTGTTTATCAAGATTTTCACAATCACTGACATCTAAATTTGTATCGAAAACAAATGCTGTAAAACCATTATAGTAATCTACATAGTAAGTCTTATGTCCCAAATATTTTTCAAGCCATTCAATATTTCCGTTTCTTCTGTCATGATTTCCCAATGTCCAATAATTATGTGGCTGTTTAATTTTTAACTTAGCATTCAGATAGTCAAGATTTGAATAATAAAGCAAAGTTTCAGAACAAATATCGCCCCCCAACCAGATGTTATCGTAAACTGATTTATTCAGATAGTTTAATCTTTGGTCAATTTCTGTTGCAGTCATGTAAGTGTGTCCTAAAAATAGATATTTATAATGGGTTTTTGCCTGAGAGTAAGCGATGTTTACTGATAGAAACAATAGAATAATTAATATTTCTGTCTTTTTTTTCATTTTTCTTATAAGAGTAATTTTTTTCAATTTTTGATTATTCTTGATGTCTGAGAAAGATTTGTAGTATGGTTTATTACTTTAATAAGATAAATTCCTGCT
>ENA-UOWO01004364-UOWO01004364.1-activated-sludge-metagenome-genome-assembly--contig:-NODE-4364-length-15674-cov-9.765926_pt1 | contig 15674 bp, 10 predicted proteins | sample MGYA00238148_ERZ761564 | MGnify/ENA primary metagenome ERZ761564 (study PRJEB28885, sample SAMN05720194) | activated sludge metagenome | isolation source: Anaerobic digester | place: USA...
TTGATTCTATCAGTACAGCTTTCAAAATTCGGCAATTTATTCTTATCTTTGCGTTCCGTTCTGAAATCGGAAACGGATATTTTCAAAACCTGAACGCCAATATTGGCAAAACAGGATTAAAAAACAAAACATATTTTTATATGGCAACAAGATTAAGATTACAGAGACATGGTGCAAAAGGTGCTCCATTCTACAAAATCGTAGCGGCAGACAGTCGTGCGAAAAGAGACGGAAAGTACATCGACCAGATTGGCACGTACAATCCAACTTCCATTCCTGCAACAATCATCCTGGATGTAGACAAAGCAGTTAAATGGTTACAAACCGGTGCTGAACCAACTTCAACCGTAAAAGCTATCCTTTCTTACAAAGGCGCGATGTACAAAAAACATTTGTTACGTGGTGTACAATTAGGCGTAGTGAAAGCTGAAGACGTAGAAGTTAAATTCAACGAATGGTTATCAAGCAAAGAAGGTAAAGTATTAGACCACAAAGAAAAAGCAGAAGCTAAGAAAAAAGCGAAAATCGAAGCGGTCGTAAATACACCTGCAAAGGTTAAAGAAGTAGAAGTGGTGGCTGAAGAAACACCTGCTGCAGAAGAAGAAGTGACACCGGTTGCAGAAGCAACTGAAAGCACGGATGCAGCTGCGGAAACAACTGAAACTGCAGAATAATTTTCTGAAAAAATAGAATTAAATCCCGACTTTTACGTCGGGATTTTTTATTAACACACCCCTTAATCCCCTCTCAAGAGGGGAAACGGTTGGTAATAAAATTATTTATTTCCATTTACCCAACAACATATATAGAATAAAGCAATGGAGCTCATCAAAATAGGAAAAGTATTAAAAACACATGGCTACAAAGGCCATTTGAAAGTATTTATCGATGAATTTTACATGCATGATTTTGAAGAGATGAAAGCCATTTTCATCAATAAGTTGCCTTATTTCATAGTGACCAAAGATATTAATTCCGACTCACAGGCTATTATTTCTTTGGAAGATATTGACAATAAAGAAAAAGCACATCCGTTGCAGGGAAAAGACATTTTAGCAAAAGACGATGATCTTTCAGAGATACTGGATGGTGAGGAATTCGATGAATTGGTAGGTTATGAAATAACAGACAAAAACATTGGAAGCATTGGAAAAATAGAAGCCATTGTAGAAATGCCATTTCAGTTTCTCGCTAAAGTTTTGAAAGACAAAAAAGAAATTCTAATTCCATTAAATGATGATTTTATTCTGAATATTAATGATCAAAAGAAAATTGTAGAAATGCAATTGCCGGATGGATTTTTGGAAATATTTTAAAAATAAAATTGCACTTCTAACAAATTAATATTATATTTATTTATTAATTTAAAACTACATGAAGTCAAAACTTATTCTGACAATTTCTATTGCGTTTATATTTTTAGCTGCTTGTGAAAGAGAAGATGTAAACAGGAATACAACTGAAGAATCATTGCCTGCTAATATTATTTATCAGACTTTTGATACAACAACCAAAACATTTATTACAACAGAATCTTATAACTTATATCAAGATACCAATCAAATTTATCTTGATAGCTTTTCTGTTCAGTTTTACACTAATCCATTTATTACATTTCCATTTAATTACTCATTGTTTAATTCCAGAAAATATGTCAGAGCTAATCTTTTAGACACATCAGATGACATAAGTGCTCTTATAAAATTTGATAATACTGGTAGAATAACAGCTATTCATGATAGGTACAGTATTTCAGCAGATGCAACTACCAGTGGTGGTGATTTTTCCAATAATGAAATTGGCTATACTGATTTTCCTACAGGTAATATTTTATCACATTTTGCGAGTATTGGATTAATTGGTCCTACTATAAATCAATTATCTTATAACTTAGATATTATTGCAGCAAATAATGATTCCATGAATGTTGTTAGTGGTTATGATGATGATGGCAGAGCTTTGAAATACACTGTTATATTTGAATCAGCAGATAATAATACAAATATTATGCAGTTATCAGGTTATTTATTTGAACCATTTAAACCTGTATATCAACGGGTGAGTAATTTATTCTTTTTCACAAGGAGACTACCTATGCCTAAATTAAATATGAAACTGGCAAAATCAATTTATGTCACAGAATCGTTGGATATGCCAAGGTATAAGAAAGTAGCAGATTTCAGTTATGAATACGATGGACAGAACAGGCTTACAAAAGCCACCATCATTTATTCGGTAAATAGCTTATTCTCCGGTTATCCTGATGTAACACAAAGAATACTGTTCAATTATTAGAAGTTTCCTAACTTTACGCATAATTCTTATTACTTTATACTTACTACTTATAACTAACAAATGCGTATCGATATACTTTCTGCCGTTCCTGATTTGATGCAAAGTTTTTTTGCGCATTCTATTTTGCAGCGCGCAAAAGACAGAGGCTTGCTGGAAGTACATTTGCACAATATCCACGATTATTCAAAGAAGAAATTTAAACAGATAGATGATTATCAGTTTGGTGGTGGCGCTGGCATGGTAATGGCCATAGAACCCATTTTGACATGCATCGAAAACCTGCAAAAAGAAAGAACATACGACGAAATCATCTTTATGACGCCTGATGGTGAGCTTTTAGAGCAAAAAACCGTGAATTCACTTTCTTTAAAGAAAAATATCATTCTTTTATGTGGTCACTACAAAGGAATTGATGAACGCCTCAGAGAGCACGTAATTACCAAAGAAATTTCTATCGGAAGTTATGTGTTGTCCGGTGGCGAACTGCCAGCTGCAGTCCTCGTAGATGCCATTGGCAGGCTGATACCAGGTGTTTTAAATGATGAAACCTCAGCTTTAACGGATTCCTTTCAGGATAATCTGCTGGCACCACCCGTTTACACACGACCGGCTGACTATAATGGCTGGAAAGTACCGGATGTGCTGCTTTCCGGCAATGATAAACTCATAGAAGAATGGCGCTATCAGCAATCTGTGGAGCGAACAAAAGCCAGAAGACCGGATTTATTAGAAAACGATTAAATAACATTGATTTTACTAAAAAACTGCGTATCTTTGCAGTCGCTAAATTTATCATAAATGGACAAGGTAAAAGAATTAACCAAAAGATTGACAGAAACGAAAGAACTACCTGACTTTAAAGCAGGTGATAATATAAATGTACACTACAAAATCATTGAAGGTTCAAAAGAACGTATTCAGATTTTCCGTGGCGATGTTATCCAGCGTAAAGGCACAGGTGCCACACAAACATTCACCGTACGTAAAATTTCTAACGGTGTTGGTGTAGAAAGAATTTTTCCTTTATCATCACCTAATATTGAAAAAATAGAAGTGAATAAAATCGGTAAAGTAAGAAGAGCTAAAATTTTCTATATCAGAGAATTAAAAGGTAAAGCATCTCGTATCAAGGAATTGGTAAAAGGAAGTGTGAAAAAATAAACTTACAGATACAATATCAAAAAAATCCCGACTTAGGTCGGGATTTTTTTTTGAGATTTCCAGTGACAATTCCCGGAATTATTCCATTCCGAAATTAAACACGTTCTTCATCCTGCAAGATTCAGCTCTTCTAAGCAATCAATTAAGTCTAAAATCAGCAATAGCAGGCTAAACGCAGCTACCGGAAATCAGAAAACTATAGTTCATCTTGCCATCAAAAGAAAATAACAGGAAACAGAAAAAGAATTTGATGCATTTAAATCTAGAAATAAATTTCACGCAATTTCAGAATAAGATGTAAATAAAATAAAATCAGCCATAAAAAACTGAAACTAACTTTCTCAAGCTTTCACAATAGTTCTTAAACAAAAAAAATGCCTCTGAAAAATCAGAGGCATTTTTGTATTTAGAGAAAATCAATTCTTATTCACCACTCAGGTAGATATCTACACGACGGTTCATAGCTCTGTCTTCTTCTTTTTGTTGTTTGTCAGTTACCCAAGAGTTTTCACCGTAAGGCAATAACAATACTCTTTGAGAGATACCAACACCTTCTAAATAACGTTTAACAGCATCGCAACGTTTTGCAGATAATGCCTGGTTGTAACCTGTATTACCTTCGCTGGAAGCATTACCAGCTAAGTAAATGAAGTAGTTACCTTTCATTTCTGTCAATTTAGATTTGAATGCATCGATACTAGCTTTAGCTTCATCAGTTAACTCATGTTTGTCAACTTCGAAGTAAACTGAACCGAATTTTTTGTAAACGATATTATCTAAACGAGCAGATACTTTTTCGATATCAGTAGTATTTTTGTCAGTTGCAGATTTAACATCTGATACTGTTTTTTCTACTGCATCTACTCTTCCGTTTAATGAATTACCTAAAGAATCCACTTTTTTGTCAACTTCGTCAATTTTGTTGGCGTTGTCGTCAGCTTTCTGATTTACTTTAGCAATTTCATCGTCTGTACGTTTTTTGTTTTTCTCAAACTCATCCTGATCTGTTTTGCGTTTCAGTCTGAAGCTGATTAAAACTTCGTGTGTAGAACCTAAGTTAGCAAAAGAAAGTGTGTTTGTTTTTTTGCCAACCGGTGCTTTGTATGTATAACTTAAGTTTACTAATTCTTTAATACCTACACCTGCAGTAGCATGAATACCTGCTGCATTAGAATAGATAAAACCTTTGTCAGAAGAACCGTCCGGTTTCAAACCGCCACCGTTATTATAACCAACTGCTAACCACACTAATTTTTTGTATTGTGCTTTTAACGTGATGTCTAAATAAACCGGTAAAGATTTATCAACGAAATTTACTTGTACGTAAGGTGCTAACATCCATTCTTTCTTTTTACCCAAAGCTGCTTCATAGCTTGTCATAAACATATATTGACGAGCAATTCTTGTTTGAGTGTTGAATTGTGGATCTGTAGATTTAAATCTAACCTTATTACCCAATACCTGAGGTACGGAGAAACCAACATTTAAACCTTTCCATGAATAGTTGATACCAACTGACAAGTCAAAGTTTACACTTCTTCCAGATAATGGTTCCGGATCTTTTGAAGTAAAATTATTTAATCCTAAAGAATTAACACCCGCTTGTAAACCGATGGCTAGAACATGTGCTTTATCTTTAGTCAATGGAACATGGTATGCATATGCTACACTTCCGCCGGTATTCTGCCACTGTGGAGTGGTTCTGTCGTGAAAGATGGTTACACCTAATGCCATGTTACCTGACTTTATTCTACCGTCCCAAGAACCGTAAGTCGTCACAGGAGCGTCTCCTACTCGGTCATGTTGTCTTTGGAAACCCAAATTGATACGACCGCCATCCGGATCCGATCCTGCACGAGCAGGATTGTAGAAAAACGGATTCAGGAAATAATTGTTAAAAACTGGTAGCTGTTGTGCATCCGACAATTGGATTCCTGCGACTAACAAGGCTACTAAGCTGATGATTTTATGCATTTTCATTGTTATGATTTTACTTAGATTATTAATTCGCTTCATTCCTATTATCTTTTAATGTGGATTGCACCTTTATAAGTTTTATCAGGAGTAGTGATTATGAACCAATAAGCACCATCCGGTAACGTATTACCTTTGTAAGTACCATCAAATCCGTTGTCATTACTGTAAGCGTTAGAGCTGAACAATAAGGCACCACCTCTAGCAAAAATCTGAATTGTATAAGGTATCTGAGCATTATTCAGGTTTTCAATATGTTGGATAAACCAAGTATCGTTCAATCCGTCACCGTTTGGTGTGATGATATCCGGAATAATCAGATCCAATGAAGGAATAACTGTAATCTCGATAGTGTCTTTGTCTGTACAACCGTTTTTATCCCAGATAGTAAATACTAAGCTGTATGGATTAGGTGTCGGTAATTCAGTGAAGTCTACTAATGGATTAGGAATGTTCTCGATATTTAACAAATCATTTGGTGTCCAGTTGAAAGTTACTCCCGGTAAGATTGGAAGTGGACCAACCGCTGAAGTTCCGTTTAATTGGAAGATAGTACCTTGGTTAACTGAAGTATCAGCACCTGCATTTGCAATTGGGTTAGCCCAAACTATAACATCTGTTGTAGCTGAATCAACGCAACCACCAGGTAATGTTACTGTAACAGTATATGTACCAGTTTGAGAAGGATCAGCAGGATCTAATGTTGGATTTTTTCCTGTAGCAGTATATCCGTTAGGACCTGTCCAAGAGTACGATGCACCAAATACGTTAGACGCATTCAATTTAATTACACCACCTTCGCAAATAGGACCATCATTATCAGCAATCACTTTATCAGGGAATGTATAGATTTCTACTAATTCAGTATATACTACTGAAGTACAACCTGTAACTGTATCTGTAACAACTAATGTATAGAAACCTTGGTTATCCGCTTCAGTAACATCAGCTATAGAAGGATTTTGTTCAGTAGATGTGTAACCATTAGGTCCTGTCCAGCTATAGCTGTAAGGGAAATTACCTTGAGGTACGTAAGCAAACAAATTCAATGTTTCATGCTCACATAATGCAGAGTTACTTCCAACACTATCTACTGTCGGAGCAGCATTTACTACTAATAAGATTGAATCCTGATCAGATGTACAACCACTTGCAGTTACTGATACATAATACCAACCTGACTGAGTAGCTGAAACATTAGACAATGAAATACAATTTGCATTAGAAGCAAATCCGTTTGGACCAGACCATGTATAGATAGCATCTAATTCAGTAGTCGTAGCACAGATAGTAACATTACCTCTTTCACAAACTTCAATTCTGTCATCTGTAATAACCGGTGTTGCTGGTTGTGGATCCACTACTACTGTTGTAGAAGAAGAAGCCGAAACGCATTCACCAATAGAAGCAGTTACAGAGTATACACCGCTATTAGCAGGAGTAACATTAAAGATTACAAATCTTGGTTCAGTTGTAGTACCTAATAAAGTACCATCGATACCATACCAGTTATATTGAACACCTGTACCTGAAACAACTGTAGAAGTTAATACCAGACTATCACCTTCACACACGTGTGTGTTGCTGTTGATAGTTGGGTTACCCGGTTGATCGTTAACAGTAACAGTAACAATAGTAGCACCGCTTTCGCAGCCACCAATATTTTGTGTTACGAAGTAAGTAGCACTAGCAGATAAATTACCTGTATAGTATTCTGCACCTACTTGAATAGCATGTGTTAAGTCACGTGTGTCATACCAAGTAAATGTTGCAAAATCTTCACCAGTTGCAACCAATGTTGTTGCCTGACCAGCACAAACTGTATCAGCAGCTACTACCGGAGCTTCAGGTGTTTCTTTGATTGTCAAAGAAGCAGTACCTATATCAGATGCACATAAGAATAAGTCACCTGTTGTTATATTAAACCATGAATTATTAACAAACGCACCAATGTCGTAAACACCAGATGCAGAATAATCCCAATCTTCACCAAATGGACCAGTTCCAACTCGTGGGATGGTGATAGATCCTGATGCTTCAAAGATGCCATCAAATGGTGACAATGGAACAGTTACTAAACCTAAAGTAGTTAATGGACCTGTTGAAGTTCCTGTGTTATCTAAGAACTGTACTGTAGCATCAAAGAATGTAAATACATCGAAGAAGTCAGTTACTAAATCAAATGGATAAGAAACATGAACAGTTAATGTAATTGAATCTTCTGAAGTACAAACTTCTACATCCTCAACTCTAGGAGTTTCAAATTTAGGAGTTGTATAAACATCTACAAAATTCATCGCACTATGACAACCCGTTACCGGATCAACAGCATCAAAATAGAATCTTGTCCAAGATGCAAGCTCAGGTGTTGTAAACTCACCATTAGCGTCATTTCCAAAGAAACCAGTTACCTCATCTAAACCACCTTTATCTGTATACCAACGGATTTCATCTCCTGCAGCATTTTCAGCAAACAATACTGTGAAATCATCAAAGCAAGTTACATAGAAGCTTTCAGCAGCTTCAGGTGTTTCAGGTCTAGGATTTACTGGAACTACAACCGCAGTCACAGGACTTAAACATGTACCGTTATTATTTACTACATAATAAGTAGTAGTAGTATTTAAAGGTTGTGTTGTATATGAAGTACCAACATGTAGTAAAATACCTAATGTAGCATCAGCGTACCATTCAACCGTTCCAATTGGATTTGTAACAGTTAATGTTGCAGTAGAACCTACACAAACCGCAGCTACAGGATTCACAACCGGAGCTGTAACAGCAGGTAATATTGTTAATACAACCGGTACTCTGCTATTAGAGCAAGTACTTGTTGAATCACACTGAGAATAGAATGTATAGTCACCAGGAGCTAAAGCTGCATATCCTGCTGGAAGGAATGGAGAACCAGTACCAACTTGTGTACCACCTGTTGGTGCATCCCACCATGTCAATACATTTCCAGCAATAGTATCGTTAACTGAGTATGTAATAGATAAAGATGCTGCAGTTAATTCACCACCATCTCCGCCAAATAAATCATCAATTTCCATGCTCCAAATACCTTGAGGAGAATCACCATTAAATGCATTTAAAGCATCATTTGGTTGATAAGAACCTGCAGGTATTGGTTGGTTAGCACCTGGTATAGCAGCTAATGCAGCAGGAGCAGCATCGTCGAATGTGTAATCAGCAGGAGCTGTTCCATTAGATACACCATAGTTGTCACTTCCTAAACCATTATCGTTAACCAATTCTATTGTAGTAGAACCAGGAGAAGTAAGGTTTATTACAACATCACCAGCCCATGTGTGGAACATTGAAACACTAGCAGTAACCTTAGTAATTACAGCACCAGCTGGTAATGCAGATGCATCAAACTCAATTGTTTTAGGACTGCCACTATCTGGTCCGATTGCAACCGGGAAAGCCGGTGTTGGAGCAGAAACTGCTGGAATATTTGCTGTTGTAGAACCACCTGAAGTATATGATACATTTAATGTAGCACCATCAATAGCACCTGCATCAATATTGAATAAATCATCAACTTCTAATGTCCAGATACCAGATGGATCAGAGCCATTGAATGCACCTAGTGGGCTATATGGTAAATAAGAACCAGCAGGGAAATCATATGTTGAAGTACCTGTTGGAGTTATTGAATTCACCGCATCATCATCATAAGTATATAATTCAGCAACAGTTCCGTTAGATGAACCATAGTTCATGCTTAATGCACTTAACCAAACCGGATCAGTAACATCAACAGTTGTAGAAGTTGGTGAAGTTAATCTGATATAAACGTCTGCCGCCCATGTATGTCTCATGTTCATTGTTAAAGTCACTTTATCAATTGTTGAACCTGCAGGTATTGCAGAAGCATCAAATGAAAGTGATCCGTAAGGACCAGCATCAGGACCTACTAATAATGGGAAACCACCACCAGCAGTTGCATTTGCAGGAATACTAATTGTTGTAATAACAGGTACTATACTTTCACCGCCTTCGCAGTATGCTTGTAAACCTTCTCCCGGAGGAACCGTTTGACCAAGACAAATTGTATATCCATCTGTACCATATGGTAATTCAGCCGGAGGATTAACTACCACTTCAACTTCTGTTGCTAAACTCACACAACCATTAACTGTTTGTGTCACCCAGAAAGATGTAGTAACATCTAATGGTAATGTATTGTATTGTGCACCTACTTGTATTGCATGTGTTAAAGCTGCATCATCATACCATGTAAATGTAGCACCAGCTAAACCAGTTGCTTCTAAATTTGCAGTTTGACCTACACAGATAGTATCACCTTCAGCTGTTGGACCAGCACCTGGTGCAGCAATTGTTACATCCACTTGCGTTTCAGCACTTTCACAATCACCATATTTAGCTGTTACATAATAAGTAGCAGGACCTGTCAATACCGGTGTATTATATTCAGCACCTACCTGAACCGGAAGTGTTAATCCAGCATCAGCGTACCAAGTAATAGTAGCACCATCTTCACCAACTGCTGTTAATAAAGCTGAGTTACCAGAGCAAACCTCAACAGCATCAGCTGTAGGAGCATCTGGAGTATCTAAAACATCTAGATAGAACGGAACCAAATCAGATTCGCAATAAACTAAGTCACCATTTAAGTCAGTGAAATAAGCATTTACTAATCTAGCATAGAACAAATATGTTCCAGGTGCTAAACCTGGAGGTAGGTTTAATAAGAAAGAAGCATCAAACCCGTCAAACGGAATGCTACCAATGAAACCAAAACCACCTGAATATAATTCTAAGTTTGCATCAATAGCCGGATCCCATTCTAATGATAAAGATGGGTTTGCTAAAAACAATGCAACTCTTTCGCCTTCGCATACTTCTGCATCATCTATAGCAATTTCTGGCTTATCAGCTGCATCTGTTAATGCAACAGCAGTTGGGCCTGTACAAACGCCATCGTCTACTCTAATAAAATAAGAAGTAAATTGTGTTATCGGATCAGAAGCATAATCACCTGCAAGCACATTGTTGTAAATAACATCAACAAATAATGGGTCTGTTGCAAGATCATATCTTTCACCACCGCCTAAATCTTCAATACGTATGGTCGCTGCTTCATCAAAACAAGCTAATGAACCTGTAACATCCGGTGTCGGAAGTTCAGGTCTTACTGTTACATCTACTCTTGTAGCTACACCAGCACAAGCGTAAGCTCTATCTGTTTCAGCTACCCAATAGGAAACATTTGCTGTTAAAGGCAAAGTTGTAAATGTTGGACCGTAAGCAACAGGATCTGTTAATGCAGCATCAGAGAACCAGGTAATGATGTTACCAGGAACATCAAGTGCTGATGTAACTTCTAATGTTGCAGGTGAATTATAGCAAACCTCTACTGTAGCGTCTGCTACTGTTGGTGCAACCGGACCACCACCGGCAACAACTGTCATATTTCCAAAAATAGTATATCCATTCGCCATTGTTCTGGACCATGGTCCGTTTGCAATAGGAATGTTGAATATTTGAACTCCACTGTAATCTTCGTCGTTGTCTACACAACCCGTATTATATTCGTCATTTTGACCGCAACCAAGGATATTATCCTCTTCCCAGCTTTGTGCTCGAATGTTAATATTTGTAGCACCACAGTTAAATGTACTTAGAACTGTTCTGTTCCAAAAATGATTTCCTGCTGTTACATCATTTCTTTGTTCAAAAAAATCAGGAGGATAATTTGTATCCGTATCCAGTTTCCCTGCCAATAACCAGCGAGGGTCAGGCGAACCTGTAAATGAATTACAGCCTAATACGCCCTGATCTGAACAATCATCGTCTGATCCACCTGTCCATGTGACAGTGATAGTACGAAACTGCTGAGCTTTTAAAGGTGTTTGTAGCCCAAAAATGAAAAGTAGCAGCAATAGGCTGCAATAATTTTTCCAGTTGGGCGTTTTTGTTAAAAATCGTTTTTTCATAGGTTAAATATTACGTGGTTTACTAATCATATATACTAATTATTTGTATTTTCTAAGCTTTTAAAAGGGTATAAAGCGATTATAAGTCGCTAATTTAACATTTTTTTATAATTCTGCACAAAATAAAGCTAATTTTTATTAAGTTCTAACAAAAATATCCACAATAATGCATTTGCTTCCAATTCCATTGCCTGATGGTAACCAATCCTGTTCATTAATGGAATGTTGTTTTTATCATTTTCACCCAATGTAAGTGGCTGCCTCATTGTGCTGGTGAAAAACTTCACCAAGTCAGTTAAATCTATGTTTTTTGTAAGTTCACTATTATTCATTTTTAACACTTTTACAGTTAAAAACTTGTAAAAAGCCCATTCAGGAACATCTTTTACGTATTTATTATACAGTAACTCAGTTAAAAACTTTTCAACAGTGCCTAATTTTGTTTTTTGAGAAAGTGTAAGATTGTTGTAGTTATATTTTTTCAGGAAGTAGATATTCGTCAATGTGTAATAAGGTCCGAAGAACTCATCAACAGTTGCTTCTTGCTCTAATTGGTCAACGATATCAGCCGGTAATTTTACATGACCAGGATATAACGTATAAAAAAGCAACTTTTTAACTTTAACGATTTTATCTTCTTCAATGCAATCTTCAGTAATAATCGCATTCTCATCTAATAATTTACTGTATGGATAAAATGATTTGTAATAATAATCATTCAGATTATTGATATACTTCTTGGTTTGTAAATTAAATGAATCGAGTTTATAAACTCTTTTTAGATAAGCCAATTCAGCCATTGTTTCCTGCTTGAATTTCATTTGATCCAAAAAAGCTGTTTTTCTGAATAAAATTTCAGTAGCGAAAGACAATTCTTCTTTGGTGTAAGAATAAGAAACAGATGTGAACAGGAAAAGGGCAATAAGAATAGATAAAAACTTTTTCATAGGTATATAGCACACAAATATGGTGTAATTATTTTAAAAAAAATAATTTTCAGCCAAAAAAGAAATGAGAAGTTGTTTAGCTATAATCTTTCACCAATAAATCTTTGAGTTCTTTTCTTGCAAAAAAGATTCTGCTTTTGACAGTTCCTAAAGGAAGATTTAATTGCTCAGCAATTTCATGATATTTGTATCCCTTGTAATGCATAAGGAATGGCACACGCAGTTCATTAGAAATTTTCATAAGAGCATTTCTTATGTCATTCATTACAAAAGCACGTTCTCCTGCGTTACTGATAGTTGTTGAAGCATTCAGATAATATAGGTTATCTGTTGTATCAATAACTGTATTTCTTTTTGATTTTTTTCTGTAGTCGTTAATAAAGATATTCTTCATTATCGTAAACAACCATGCTTTGATGTTCGTTCCTTCCTGAAATTTATCTTCATTAGTTAGGGCTCTAACAATTGTTTCCTGGATTAAATCTTCCGCGTCATTTATGTCTCTAGTCAAACGCATAGCGTGTGGTTTAAGAACAACGGTAGCGGTTTTTACTTCTGATTGAAAATTGATTACAGACATTTTGTTTAATTTTGTTGAAGTAAAGTTAAACAATATAATTCACTTCCAATGTTAAATAATTCTAAATATCGTTTAATATTTCCATAAATGAATTTAAATCAGACAATCGAATGACATTAGAAGGTAATGGATTTTTATAATTTCTAATCTGATAACCGGAAATCACAATTTTAGAATCTTTAAAATTTTTAGATAAAGTATTGAGATAGTTTTTAAGCACCTCTCCTTTTGGATGTACGGTAAAACAACTCACCAGATAATCTGGTTGCTGATGATTGAAAACAGAAATTAAATCGTGAATTGGAATATTCAAACCAATATAAAGCACATCATGATTTCTTGATTTTAAGAGATAGTAATTAAACAATAATGCAAGTTCATGAATTTCATTTTCCGGTGTAAATAATAAAAACTTTTTTGCATTTGCTTTTATTTGTTTTGGATGCGCATCAATATTCACGATTAATTTTTGACGAATCAAATTACTTATGAAATGCTCATGAAGTGGGCGAATACTGCCTGTTATCCATAGGTTTCCAATTTTCTCCAGGAATGGAAAAATAATTTGTATCACTGTATCTTCAAATCCTAACCGCATAATGGAGTCATTGAAAATTTTATTGAAAGCAATTTCATTTAAGTCTATCATTGCAATTACAAGAGCACTGATTTGACTATCGTGATCTGATTTTGAATTTGTGATTCGTATTACTTCTCTTTCTATTGCCTCTGGTGGCATTGAAGCTATTTTTGAAATCTTATAACCATTCTGATTTAATAAAGAAACATTTAACACATACCTTAATTCTGTGTCAGTATAGTAACGAATATTCGTATCCGTTCGTTGTGGTGTCAGCATTCCGTATCGCTGTTCCCATATCCGAAGTGTATGAGCTTTTATATTGCTTAATCTTTCTAAGTCTTTAATACTATATCTGTGAAAGGCTGGTAATCGCTTGTGCATAAAATAGAGTTTAGTTAAATTTCTGTTTAAAGTTAAACCTTTTTTTGTTAAACAAAAATAATTATAGTCAAATAACATAAGTAAAGAAAGAGTTGTTCAATTAAAAGGTTACTTTTTATTTTATTACATTAGATGATTCAAATACAATCAACTTATGAAATCACAGTATTTTACAGAAGAACATGAATTATTCCGCCAAAGTGTGCGTCAATTCGTACAAAAAGAAATCTTACCATACGGTAATCAATGGGAAACTGAGGAAAAAATCTCGCGTGATTTATTTTTAAAACTAGGTGAGCAAGGTTTTTTAGGTATCAATCATGAGGAAGCGTATGGTGGTACAAAATCCGATATTTTTTATACTTGTGCCTATCTTGAAGAGTTGGCTAAAAGCAGTTATGCAGGTGTCTGTGCAGCCGTTAGTGTACATCAATACATGGCAACAAATCACATTGCGGAAGCTGGTACTCACGAGTTGAAAGAGCGCTTTCTGAGACCTTCTATTGAAGGGAAAAAAGTAGGTGCTATTGCCATTACAGAACCTTTTGGCGGCTCTGATGTACAGTCTATGCGTACAACTGCTGTAAGAGATGGTGATCATTATATTATCAATGGTTCAAAAACTTTTATTACAAATGGTCATTTCTGCGATTTCGTTGTGGTGGCTTGTAAAACAGACGCAAATGCCGGAATTAATGGAATCAGTCTGATTGTTATAGAAAGAGGTACTCCTGGATTCTCTTCCACGCAATTAAAAAAGATTGGATGGCACTCTTCTGATACCGGTGAACTCGCATTTGATAATGTGAAAGTTCCGGTAGAAAATATTGTTGGAAAAGAAGGAATGGGATTCTTTTATATCATGGAAAGTTTTCAAATAGAACGTCTGGTGGCTGGCATTTTAGGAATTGGCGGTGGCGAACAATGTCTGGAAGAAACGTTAAAATATATGAATGAGCGTGAAGCATTTGGAAGGCAAATCAAAAAATTCCAGGTTTTACGTCATGAAATGGTTCAATTATATACTGAATTAGAAGCCGGAAAACAAATGACATATAATGCTTGCTGGCTCGTACAAAATGGTGAAATTCCTGTAAAAGAATCATCCATGGTTAAATTATACATGACTGAATTAAGCAATAAGATAGTCGATAAATGTTTGCAAATGTTTGGTGGTTACGGCTATATGGAAGACTTCCCGATAGCCCGTGCTTACAGGGATGCCAGGGTTGGCACTATTGTTGGCGGAACCACACAAATCATGCGCGAAATCCTTTCTAAAATCATCATTGACGATGTTCGATACAAGAAGGTTTACAGTAATCCTGAAGAAATAAAATCTTCGGCTGTTTCCGAAAATAAAACGGCTGTTGAAAAAACCTGGGGAAATCCGCAAACAGCAAAAGAAATTATTCTTTCTATTCCATTGAGAATTAAAAAAGAGAAAGCATCTGACTATTCAACAGTATTCCAATTTGACATTTCCGGCGATAATGGAGGTCAATATACGCTGATAGTTAACAACGGAAATGCAAAAGTTGAAGAAGGTCTACAAGGAACTCCAGAATGCGTTGTAACTACAGATGCAAAAGTATATGAAGATATTGAATTGGGAAGAATGGATCCGACAATGGCTTTTATGGGCGGACAAATTCGAGTTACCAATATTGGTGCAATGATGCAATTTGCTAAATTTTTTCATAGAATTTAGTCAGGTAAATGACTAAATTTTAAGTTACAAAATAAAAAATCCCCGGTTAGTAAACCGGGGATTTTTCTATGCTTTG
>ENA-UOWO01004375-UOWO01004375.1-activated-sludge-metagenome-genome-assembly--contig:-NODE-4375-length-15657-cov-5.513396_pt1 | contig 15657 bp, 15 predicted proteins | sample MGYA00238148_ERZ761564 | MGnify/ENA primary metagenome ERZ761564 (study PRJEB28885, sample SAMN05720194) | activated sludge metagenome | isolation source: Anaerobic digester | place: USA...
AATTCATCGAAATTCCACTCATCGCCATTACAGTCAATTTTGCTTGGGAAACCCTCTGGAGTTGGGTTTTTACTACGAATATGGGCAGCTTATATGTTTGGGGATATCGATCATGGTTTATTTTAGATTGCTTTATTGTTTATAATACTTTTAAATATGGTTGGAAACAATTGCAAACTGGTTTTAGTAAACAATACCTCCCCGTTATATTTATTGGCGCTTATTTAGGTTGGATAGTTCTCCTTTATTTCTTTAGCGTAAAATTCGACATCCCTCAAAGTGGCATGGGAGGCTATGGTGGCTATTGGTGTAATTTAATTATGTCTGCTATTTATATTCCTTTTCTTTTACGAACAAACGATTTACGCCATTTTTCATTTTGGAATGCAGTGCTAAAAGGACTCGGTACATTTTTAGTTACGCTTTTTTGTATTAATCATCTTCAATGGAAAGGCGAGTATTTCTTATACAGCTTAGGTATTGCAACCGCTTTACTAGATATCATTTATATTTACTTAATTTACACCCTTAAAAAGAAAGCCAATGTTGCACTTGGGTAGATTTCTTGAGGAAATATTTAGTCTCGATCAGTTACCTATAGCAGAGCGTAACAAACAGCGTTTGGCTGTAGAACTTGCTATATGGATAGTTGTGGCAGGTGCCATTTATCAATTGATCTATATTTTTTTAGGATATTCATCTGTAATTTTTACTTCGGTTATTTCTATTATTGTTACTATAATTAATTTGGTAATTTTTAAATTTAAAAAGAATTTTAAATTTTTTAGTACTTCTCAATTAATCATCATTCTAGTTTTCGGACTTCTAAATCATGCCTTATTAGGAGGTTTTGTTGATTCAAGTGGACTCGCACTTTGTGCCATATTACCATCTATTGGTGCGTTATTATTTGCGGGTACAAATACAGCCAGAATATTATTTGCACTCTATTGCATCGGACTCATAGTTTTAGGAATTTATGAGTTTCAGCATATTGATTTTGCCTACAAAATGCCTCGATGGTTGAGCTTGGTATTTTTTGTTGCAAACTTTATTTTTATATCGGGTATTATATATTTTATCATTGAAAGTTTTCATGATAAAATGACAACCACACAAAGAAGCCTAGAAATTGAAAAGGAGAAATCAGAATCAATGTTGCTCAATATCCTTCCAGCTGGTATCATTGAAGAATTAAAGACAACAGGTTATTCAAAAGCAAAACTCTTCAATCATGTTTCTGTTTTATTTACAGATTTTGTAAACTTTACAATGATTAGTGAAGACATGGATCCTGAGGAATTAGTTACTGAAATAGATTTTTGTTTTAAAGCCTTCGATGAAATTGTGGAGCGGAATGGTTTAGAAAAAATAAAAACAATTGGAGATGCTTATTTAGCGGTATGTGGTTTGCCACATGAAGATGAAAATCATGCAAGAAAAACGATTTTAGCCGCCTTAGAAATTATGAATTTTACACGGCATAGAAAGAATAATGGAGGCAAATTTGAAATTCGTATTGGTGTGCATACGGGTCCTTTAGTGGCTGGTATTGTAGGTATTAAAAAGTTTGCTTATGATGTTTGGGGTGACACAGTGAATACAGCATCACGAATGGAAAGTAGTGGCGAAATTGGTAAAGTAAATATTAGCAACACAACTTATGAACTAATAAAAGATGAATTTGATTGCACACCACGAGGAAAAATTGATGCAAAACATAAAGGACTTATCGATATGTATTTTGTGAACGGTAAAAAATAGTGAGAGATGAATAAACAAACACCACATTCAATTAATTTCATTTCAAATTTATGGTTTGATTTTTTTATTTTCAATCATCAATTTAGTAGGAGATTAAATAAATGATTCTTATTTTGCATACAATTCTTAAAATATTTGTACTTGGCTAATTTCCTCGGAATAAAAAAATACATGACCTCGTTTTTAAAAAAATCGCTGGCGCACGATTTGTATTATCATGGATTTCATCACACAATGGATGTTTATAAATATGTAGTTGAAATTGCAAAAGCCGAAAAAGTTGGGAGAGATGATTTGAGTTTATTAAAGGTTGCAGTTCTTTTTCATGACGCAGGTTTTGTTGAAACTTATACAGGTCATGAGGATTTAAGTTGTGTAATGGCAAAAAAAATATTGCCACAATATGGCTATATTAAAAGTCAAATTGAGCGTATTTGCGGAATGATACAAGCAACAAAAATTCCACAAAAGCCAACTAATCTATTCGAACAAATTATTGCCGATGCTGATTTGCTTTATTTAGGGACCTCTCGTTTTAAAGAAATTGGTGATACTTTATTTGAAGAAATGCGAATATATTCTGGACTTTATAATCGACAAGAATGGAATAAAATCCAAAAGAAATTTTTAGAAAACCATCAATATCATACAAATTATTGTCACAATACATACGAACCAACAAAACAAAAAAATCTTAAAAAAATAGTTGCCCTGATCGAGAAAGGAAATTAAAATTATGCGTGACACTAAAAGTTTTGTTTTATTCAAACATATTTATACAGTTAAATCATTTCTTTTAATGTTATTAGGCGTTTTGTCTGCTGTATTTGCATTAAAAGGATTTATGATTCCCAATCATTTTCTTGATGGGGGTGTTACCGGTGTTTCGATTTTAATTCATGAAATCTATCATATTTCGTTCAGTGTTTTAGTAATGGTCATTAATCTTTTCTTTTTTATACCGGCTTTTAAATTCGTTGGAAAACAATTTGCAATACGTTCATTTATTGCTGTAACTTTTCTTGCACTAGGATTTTATTTGTTGCCGGTTCCAATAATCACAGCCGATAAATTATTGACTGCAATTTTTGGTGGATGTTTTATTGGATTTGGTATGGGTATGGTGATACGTTCAGGCGCGGCCCTTGATGGCTTTGAAATTATAGCTGCCTTTACCAAAAAAAAATCAGGCTTCTCTATGGGTGAAGTGATTTTGGCATTTAATACAATTTTATTTTTAACAGCAGCATTCAAATTTGGTATTGATGCCGCCATGTACTCTATCATAACTTATTTCGCTGCTTTGAAAATGGCAGATTATGTTGTGGATGGAATTGAAGAATTTATTTCAGTTACTATTATTTCAAAAGAATCTGAACAAATAAAATCCTTACTCGTAAATAGCTTTGGTAAAGGCATCACGGTATACAAAGGTGAGAGAGGATATTTGCCAGGTAATTTCGAAGAAAGGTCAGATTGTGATGTAATTGTTACAATTGTAACTCGATTAGAATTGGTTGATATCAACAACGAAATTACACGAATTGATGAAAAAGCGTTTGTATACACACACAAAATAAAAGAAGCAAAGGGTGGGATTTTAAAATCTCGCGGAGGACATTAAGTTGCAATTATCTTGAATATTTTCTGTAAAAATAAATTGCCACAAAACCAAAGATGATATTAGGCAACCATACAGCAATCAATGGTTGTAAATTACCTTTAATAGCAAATGTGGTTGAAAACTGCATCATTAAAATATAAATGGCACTTATTAATAAACCGATGGCAAGGTGAATTCCACTACCGCCTCTTACTTTTCGTGAAGCAATGCAAGCGCCAATGATTGACAAAATGAAGGCACTAAATGGTGAGGCAGTTCGTCGATATTTTTCAATATAATATTCAGTCAAAGCTTCGCTTCCTTTTTCACTTTCCTTTTTAATAAAACGATTCAGTTCGGGAGAAGTCATTAATTGTTTTTGTTCTCGTTTCTCGATCAAATCAGATGGACTAAAATTAATTTTCCGTGAGGTGAGCGGAAATTTGTTCATTGTTTCTTTGGCACCTTCATTGGTTCTTTCAATAGCATCAAAAAGTTTCCATTCTTTTTTCACACTGTCGTAAACACATCGATCAGCGGTTATCTTTTTTGTAATAGTGGTAGATTCTATTCTCTCATAACTAAATCGATAACCTGTTTTCGATTCAGGATTATAACTTTGTAAATAAATATATTCTTTCGGGTTGATACGCATATGAAAATTATCATCCTTGCTATATGATTTATTCCATAAATACTTTTCTTCAAATTGTAGCCTGCTTTTATTTGCTTTCGGAATAATATAATGATTGGCAAATAATAAAACCAACGAAATAATGCCAGAACCGATAAAATATGGTCTAAGAAAACGTTTAAACGACATGCCACTGCTGAGCATGGCAACTATCTCCGATCGATTGGCTAATCGTGATGTAAAAAAAATAACGGCAACAAAAATAAAGATTGGAAAAAGGAGGGCGAGTATATAAGGAATAAAATTTCTGAAGTAAAGCAAAATCTCTGACCCAGGTACTTTTTTATTCACGAAATCTTCCACTTTTTCAGTATAGTCAATAACTATGGCTATTGCTGAAAAGGCTAACATTAAAAAAATGAATGTAAGTAAGAAGTTCTTTAATATGTATTTGTCAATTCTCTTGAGCACTTTTCGATCAAAATTTTTACAAACCTACATTAATTTGCTCGATGCAAATGAGGTTTCATCAAATTTAAAACCTTGTATGACTTTCAGTAATCAAGATTGAAAAAAACTGAATAACTAGAGAAGTTTAGTCATATAAACTTGTTGCCATGGCTTACTATCTCGATCAGTTTCGTAAATATTTCTTCCTTGAGCAATTCTTGTTGTACGTTCTTGGTTCGAAATATTTTTAGGAATCACACCGTTGGCATTATCTTTTAAAAACACAACATGTTCTCTTACAAATACATTTACATTTGAACCGCCACGTTGCATCTTGACATCAATATTGGCGCCATCACGGTTTTGAACATGTATATTACAAAGAAAGATTTGATCACTGATTTGTTTCAATTGTTTTACCAGCTGAGTTTGACTATGAAATGTTTCATAGGCAGCTACTAGATAGATTTTACAAAGTTTTTTATTGTAATTTTTTTGTTTGATTTGTTGAATGGTATGGGTTAACTCATGTGAAACATGGGTCGTTCCTGTAGTAAGATGAATGCCAGTTAAAAAGTTATTCTCTGCAGCTGCAATACCAACCGCAATGCAACTTTGAATATTATTGAATTTAAGTTTAGATTCAGCTTCTTGAATTCCTTTTAAAGGGTTTTTAGATTTTGGGTCAAATTCATTGACATATTTGGTGCCTTCGTTCATATTTTGATTTTTTTGATTTGGTGCAACAAATATAATCAAAGCAGAGTAGTTTATTTTGGAATAATATTATTCTAAATGTTTTTCAATTCTTGTTCAATCTTTATATTATAGCAATTATTTAAATTTCTTGACGGACTGTCTTTGTTGTACAATTGGAATCTACTTAAGGGCCTAGGGCAATATCAACCTATTTAAATAAAATGTGAATAGGAATGAGGTCACAGAATCCTTGCCTATTATCGATTTTCAATGAGGATCCTTCATTTTTACAGAGAAGTCAAAAAGATTCCATCAGCTTTTTTACTATATTTACAAGAATAATTATTTGTTTTCCAACCATTTTATTTTTTTAGGAGTCTTGATTCTTATAGAAATACCTTAAATAATTGAACGCCGCTTTGAGCTACATTGGAACCCAACAGGATACTGAACTTCTCGCAATAATACATGGTTGTAAGGAGGGAAAGCGTGCATCGCAGGAAAAGCTCTATAAATTAATGTATCCTAAAATGATGAGTATGGTAAAGCGGTATACCAATCAATATCAATATCATTTAGCAGAAGAAATATTAAATAATGGTTTTTTAAAGGTTTTTCAGAAGGTTGATAGTTACAAATTTGAAGGTTCTTTTGAAGGTTGGGTGAGGAGAGTGATTTATCATTCTATTTTTGACTATGTAAGGCAAAATATGAAATATAACGAAAAAGTTGTATTTGTTGAAAAAGATGAAATTGTGAATAGTGATCTCGCTTCAAACTTACATTATGAAGAATTGATGGGCTTGGTTCAACAGCTTTCAGATTCAACCCGAGCTGTGTTTAATATGTTTGTTATAGAAGGGATGTCGCATAAAGAAATTAGTGAAACACTTGAAATAAGTGAGGGAACAAGTAAATGGCACTTGTTTGAGGCGAGACGCATTTTAAAAACTAAAGTTGAAAATTTATATAAATAATTAAGTAAATTAAATTAAATGGAAAACAGAATTCCAATAGATGAATTGTTTCGTGAAAAGCTTGGTCAGGGCAAGGAGCAAATGAACCTAGGTGCCTGGGCAAATATGGAGCGAATGTTAGATGGTAAAAATCCATATGCTGATGAAGATGGGAAAAAGAAAAGGCGTTTTCTTCCATTTTTCTGGATGTTTCTAATTACCACTGGTATTGTTGGGGCTGGCTATTTGGTTAAAACCAATCTCGATAGTCGTTCCCAATTAACTAGCAAAACAATTAGCCAGCCAATCTCTCCGTCAAGTCAAGATGAAATCAATGCATCAAGCCAACATGCAATTCAACCACAATCAATTGCTTCAAATATCGAAATAAGCAATTCAACTGCAACTCAACCAAATTCAACTCAACCGAGTCGTTCAAACAAGAACTCCAATATTTCGAATACTCAACAAGATTCACAACTAGAGAATAATATTACTAAAAACGATAATAAGAATAACACTAAACAAGGTCTTTCAAGTGCTTCTATTAAGGAAAATGCACTTGCAAAAACAAATTCAGCAACTTCAATCAATTCAAATCAAAATCAACAAGATGCGCTAAAATCTGCTTCAGCATTAAGCTCTACAAGAAAAATAAATCGCAGTAATAAAGGCAAATTGTCATCTTCGAATTTAAATCCATCAGGAAATAGTGATAATGAAGATATACTAGGTTCATCCCAAAATGACCTTAATTCATCTAACACAAATCAACCTACTGCAAATGCTATGGTTGAAAGTAAAACCAATAAAGTGGTTGAGCAATTTCCAATGGTTACCATTAATCAAAAAACAACTCGAAATCGAGATGGTAGTATTAAATCTGTTTCAGGTGATACGGTTGGAATCTCAACTTACGAAAAAGTAACTGAGTATAGTGCCACTGAAAGCACTGTTGCCTCTATTGATCCGATGGTTTCAAATCCACGATTTAAAAAACTAACTGAACAAGAAGAACAAAATGCCAGACAATTACGCAAGGATGAACCTAGTCAAACAGCCTCTGCTGCAGCATCAGAACCACAACCTGAAAAACTAGAATCTGGCGTTTCAATCGCAAATAACCAAAAGCTTAAAAAGGCCTCAAAGCAAACAGGGTACTTCGAAGATTTGAAAAAATTTGCAAATGATACCTATAATAAAATCAGTAATTTCATAGTGTACACACCTAAACCTAAATTACATTTAGGAATGATTATGGGCGTTAATGCTTCATTGAGTAATTCGAAAAATAATTTTGGAGGATTTCAAGCAGGTTTAACAACAATCACCCCAATGACAGATTATTTCTCATTCTTAGCTGAGTTCAAATTCTTTTATAGAAATAATGGTGGTTATACAATTAATGATATTTCATATAATATCTTAAATCATACTAAAGATGAAGTGACCATTGCTCATAATACTATTCACAGTTATGTAAAAGATTCTACAGTTAAGACTTATAATTTTAAAAATTTCTACTCTCTCGAATTGCCTTTAATGATTCAATTAAATAGTCGTTCATTTGGTTTTTATGGCGGTGTTATCTTGCGTATAATTTCAAATTGAAAACAACAAGTAAAACTAAAAATTACAAAGTGGAATATCTCGATACTGTTGCAAGTAGTATGCCATATTATTTGCCAATAGACAAGGGCTCAGTGGTCAATCAGAACGATTTTGCAAGTCGATTTGGCTTGGGTTATGTTGTAGGAGCATCCTATAATTTTAGTCCTAAATTAGGTCTTGATATCAGACTTGCTCAAAATGTTTGGGACAATAGTCAATCAGCTTCATCCCTCGAAATATCTAGAGGATTTTTTAAAGTGCCTTCAATTCAAATATCATTGGCTTACAAATTCAGAGATTTCATTCCAAATAATTAGTTTTTAATAAATAAATAATAATAAAGAGGCTGTTTCCATGTGAAGCAGTCTTTTTTATTAGCAGTCTTTGTCCCCCTTTTTTACATGACAATTCTTTCAAACATCGAAAGTTACAATGGATCCATTCCTAATTCACTGGTTTTGAGAAAGTTTTGATTCAAGGCTTTGGCAGAATTTGAGTTGAACAGATTATATTTGAAATCTAAACAAAATTTATGGCAACCATTTCAGAAATTATTCAGTGCATTGAAGAATTTGCTCCAAGTATGTATCAAGAAAGCTATGATAATAGTGGACTTATTGTTGGAGATAAGAATAAAAAAGTGAAGAAAGTGCTTCTCACTTTAGATTGTATTGAAACTGTTGTAGATGAAGCAATTAAACAGGGCTGCCAACTTATTATTGCTCATCATCCAATTGTATTTAAAGGATTGAAATCCATTACAGGTAAAAATTATGTTGAAAGAACGATACTAAAAGCAATAAAAAAGGATATTGCTATTTATGCTTGTCATACCAATTTGGATAATATGGCACTAGGTGTCAATCAAAAAATTTCAGACAAATTGGGTTTGGTTGAAACATCAATATTAATGCCAATGAAAAAAACATTGAAGCAGCTATATACTTATGCACCACTTTCTGAAGCCGAGAATATCAGACAAGCCCTCTTTGTAGCAGGTGCCGGTAAAATTGGGAATTATGAAGAATGCACTTTCAATTCAATAGGCCTAGGAACATTTAAACCACTTGCGAATGCAATGCCTTTTGTTGGCAAAAAGAACCAATTACATGAAGAAAAAGAAGTAAAAATTGAAGTGGTCTTTCCTCTTCATGCTGAATATCAAGTTTTAAAAGCCTTGCATCAGTCTCATCCTTACGAAGAAATTGCTTACGGCTTAATTGATATTGAAATTGCGAATAAGGAAATTGGAGCCGGAATGATAGGCGATTTGGCCAAGCCTTTAACTGAAACCCAATTTTTAAAACATGTGAAGCAAAAAATGAAGACGAATTGTATTCGACATACCAAAAAACTAGATCGCGAAATTAGCAAAGTCGCAGTTTGTGGCGGATCAGGCAGTTTTCTACTTTCAAAGGCTATTCAAGCAGGGGCTGATGCATTTATTACTGCGGATTTTAAATATCACGATTTTTTTGATGCTGAACATCACCTAATCATCGCAGATATAGGGCATTATGAAAGTGAACAATTTACTGATGAAATATTTTATGAATTACTATCAAAAAAATTTACTACTTTCGCAGTCCTTAAGTCAACAGTAGACACAAATCCTGTAAATTATTATTCATAACATATGGCAGCAGTAAAAGAATTTTCAGTACAAGAACGCTTAGTTTCAATATGTAAACTTCAAAGAATTGATTCTAAAATTGGTGAAATCAAAAAGCTTCGTGGTGAACTTCCAATGGAAGTAAAGGATCTAGAAGACGAAATTGAAGGTTATAATACACGAATCGCTTCTGTAAATAAAGAAATTCAAGTCATAGATCAAAGCATTAAGGAAAAACAAACTATTCAAGCTGAATCAGCCGAATTGTTGAAAAAGTACGAAAAGCAGCAAGATAATGTAAAGAATAGTCGCGAATTTGAAGCAATAAATAAAGAGATTGAATTAAACGAGCTTGAAATCAAAGCTTGCGATAAAAAGATTAAAGATGCAAATCTTGAAAAGGATGAGTACATTGCTCAAAAGGCTCATACTGAAAAGCAAATTGAAGAAAAATTAGCCGTACTAGCTCAAAAGCAAAAAGAACTTAAGAAAATTACTGAAGAAACCGAAAAAGAAGAAGCAGATTTAAATATCAAACGCGAAACAGCGATGGCTGATGTTGAGCCTCGTTTGTTGTTGGCTTATGACCGAATTCGGGTTAATTATAAAAATGGATTAGCGGTTGTTCCTGTTGAAAGAGATTCATGCGGTGGTTGCTTTAATGTAATTCCTCCACAACGTCAATCTGATATTCGCTTACGAAAAAAGATGACAGTATGTGAACACTGTGGTCGTATTTTGGTAGATAGCGAATTGAATGATTCAATTGAGATCTAATTTTAATTAGATAATCCCACTTAATTTTATTGTCATTTATTCTGATTTTTCACCTAATGATCTATTCTATTTTTTAGGTGAAATATCAACATATTCAAATTCATGATTTCTATCAAGAATCAAGATTTGATTTTCATTCTTTTTAAGAATTGCTGAATTACATTTGCTTTTCAAAAAATAAAACTATGTCAGAATTTACAGACTATAATTTTGAAGGCAAAAAGGCAATTATAAGGGTTGATTTCAATGTACCATTAAATGATCAATTTGAAATTACAGATGATACACGTATGAAAGCGGCAATTCCTACTATCGAAAAAGTATTAAATAATGGAGGAAGTGTAATTCTATTATCACATTTTGGGAGACCCAAAGGTGGACCTGAAAAAAAATATTCTTTAAAACATATACTTTATCATTTAATTGGTTTACTCAACGGTCGTACGGTAAAGTTTGCTTCAGACTGCATTGGTGAAGAAGCCATCAATGATGCCAAAAACTTAAAACCAGGTGAGGTATTATTATTAGAAAATCTTCGCTTTTATAATGAAGAAGAAAAAGGGGATTTAGATTTCGCAAAGAAATTAGCTGCATTAGGTGATGTTTATGTGAATGATGCATTTGGTACCGCACATCGAGCACATGCCTCAACTTCAGTCATGGCGCAATTTTTTCCACAAGATCAGCGTATGTTCGGTATGCTAATGGATGCTGAAGTGAGTAACGCCGAAATGGTTTTGCACAATGCCAACAAGCCCTTTACTGCAATTTTAGGTGGGGCTAAGGTGAGTGATAAAATTCTCATTATTGAAATGTTGATGAATAAAGCCGACAATATTATTATTGGAGGTGGTATGGCTTATACCTTTTTACGCGCTCAAGGATTTCAAATTGGTACTTCATTATGTGAATATGATCGATTGGAATTAGCGAATGAATTAATTGAAAAGGCTAAATCAAAAGGAGTGAAACTACTCATCCCGATTGACAGTGTGATTGCCGATAAGTTTGCATCGGATGCCAATACCCAAATAGTTGACAATCATGCAATACCTGAAGGATGGATGGGACTGGATATCGCAGAAAAATCAGTTGCCTTATTTAGTGAAGTCATTTTAAACTCAAAAACTATTTTATGGAATGGACCGATGGGCGTTTTTGAAATGGAGAAATTTCAACAAGGAACGAAATCAATTGCATTAGCCATTGCAGAGGCGACAAAAAATGGCGCTTTTTCTCTTATCGGGGGTGGCGATTCAGTGGCAGCAATCAATAAATTTAATTTAGCAGATCAGGTTTCTTTTGTTAGTACTGGTGGTGGTGCTTTACTTGAATATTTTGAAGGAAAAGAATTACCTGGCATTGCAGCTGTTCGCGAGTAATAGAGTTCGACTAAAAGGCACTAAATAAAATTTTTCGTTATGCTTAATTCGGAAATTCAAATTACAAAAGATAAGTCGAAGATTCAGATAGATTATGTCCACAATTTTCTTTCAAAGGAAAGTTATTGGGCAAAGAATATTCCACTGGATATCGTAAAAAAATCAATTGAAAATAGTTTGTGCTATACCGTTCTAAAGGAGGAAAAGCAAGTTGGATTTGCAAGGGTGATAACTGATCAAGCTAGCTTTTGTTATTTATGTGATGTGTTTATTGATGAAAAGGAGAGAGGGAAAGGCTATTCAAAATTACTCATGCAATTTATCATGAATGATGAAGTTTTACATGGTTTGCGTCGATATATGCTAGCCACTTTAGATGCACATGGGTTATATAAAATGTTTGGATTTAAGTCGCTATCTATGCCCGAACGAATTATGGAAATTAAAAATAGTGATATTTATTCTTAAATAATTTTAATCTAAACAGAATAGACTTTTCTTCGTTATTTTTAATCGCGTATTACAAAGAACTAATCTAATAACTTAATTACAATTGTATCATTCGAAATAAAAGAACCTATTTTTACTATTCAAATTCTAATTTCTGTTATTTCAAATTATGGATATTTAGACTTAGACTTTTTTCATTTTAAAATATTATGAACTTAAAATATTTATTATTTCTTTCTCTTTTTGTGCTGTTACATTTATTAAGCTCAAGTAAATTGATGGCATTGAATGTTACAATTATTGAAAGTCAATCATTGTACACCACCGATATTATGGATAAACAATGGGATTCGGTATTAACACTGATTGGGCATAATTGTACTATACTGCCTCAATCAACACTTGATAACAATTCTTTTTTTGCTTCCACTGATGTGCTTATTGTTTCGTCTGGTTCAATTACTTTGCCGGCAAATAGAGTGTCTACTATTCAACAATTTTTACAAACTGGTAAGTCGGTCTATCTTCAAGGCGAGTATAATTGTGGACTCACAAGCAACCAAGCTTTTTCTTCATTAGTAAATAATTTAGGAGGAACTTTCACATGGGGGGGTACAACACCCAATGTATTAAATGCTATGAATATCTTAGGTTCATTTTCAACAACACCACAATCAACAAATAATCTATCATATTTTAATTATGGGTGTTATGGTTCTGGTTGCGGTATTCAATATTTCCTTGAGAATAATGCAAAGTTCTATGGTTATTTTTTCTGCTCTCCCAATCCTTCATACGGAAGTTTGATTCAAACAACTGATCAAGATTGGATCATTAATTTATCGAATGATACTTTAATGAGAAATATTTTTCAACATTTGATAGATACTACACTTTGTAATGCAACTAATTTTACTCCTCTTAATTTAGGGAATGATACAATTTTATGCAATGGTAGCGTACTCACTTTGAATGCAACGAATTCAAATGCCACTTATTTATGGCAAAATGGTTCAACAAATCCATTATTTCCAGTTACAACTTCTGGTACTTATTGGGTACAAGTTTCAAATAATTGCGGTGTTTTTTCAGATACAATTGATGTTAATTTCACGGCGGCACCAAATATTGAATTAGGTAACGACACAATGATTTGTGCGGGGCAACCATTTTTTCTAAACGCAACCTTTCCTGGCGCCACTTATTTATGGCAGGATGGGTTTACAGGCCCAACCTATAATGTCACGGTAGGTGGTATTTATTATGTAACCGTTAATTTGAGCGGATGCATTGTTAGCGATACCATCATTGTGAATATTATGCCATCGCCTTTTGTTCAGTTTGGCAATGATACAACATTATGCGATGGGCAATTTTTAGTTTTGAATGCAACCTTGCCTGGGGCAACTTATCTTTGGCAAGATGGTGCAACTTCACCTACATATTTGGTAAGTCAATCTGGTTTTTACTCTGTCAGTGTTACAACTAGTTGTGGTATTGTTTCAGATAATATCAATGTTTTATTTAAGCCTTCTCCGCAAATTGATTTAGGAAATGATACTGCGATTTGTAATGGCACTACCATCCAATTAAACACATTTCAACCAAATGCAACTTATTTGTGGAATGATAATTCAAATCTACCTAGCATAAATATTTCTAATGCCGGTGTTTATTGGGTTGAGGTTACAAAGGATGATTGCAGTGCACGTGATTCTATTCAAATTGCCATTAAGGAAAATCCAATTGTCAATTTAGGGGAGAATACTATATTATGTAAGGATCAAAAATTGGTTTTAGATGCAAGTATTGATAATGGAATTTATTTATGGCAGGATAATTCAATCGGTTCGCAATTTACTGTTTCGCAAAAAGGTCTTTATTGGGTAAGTGTAACGGTAAATGACTGCAGCAGTCGTGATTCAATTTTTGTTGATTACTATCCTGAATCATGTAATTGCGATATGTTTATTCCCAATGCTTTTTCTCCAAATAATGATGGTAGAAATGATGAATTTAAATTTGTTGTTGCAGAAAATAATATTGATTTAAAGGAATTTATAATTTACAATCGTTGGGGGCAAATTGCTTTTAAATCACAAAATATAAATGATAGTTGGAATGGGAAAATAAATGGTGAGCCTGCAGATATTGCTACTTATTTTTACCAAATTCGTTATCAATGTAAGTTTACAAAGAAGGATTATTATTTTAAGGGAGATATTTTACTTATACGATAACCTAGTTAATCACACATTTCTGTTTGATCGTATTTATAGTGCTTATATTCGATGTCTTCACTCGTTGGTAAAGATGAGATGGTTTTATTTCGTCGTTTATTAATTTGAATGGATAATTTTAAATTAAATGAATAATAAAAATCATTGTATTTAGGGTTTCCTCTTTGATCTCCTTTTTTATAAGCATTATTCGGATCAATTAAATTTGATTTATTTTGTATGGCCATTGCAATCTCGTTATCTTCTTCAGATAAATAGTTTGCGAATAAATTTGGATCTATATAGTTTGTACTTACATCATCCAAATAATCAGTAAATAATTTTCTGCCTATAAATTCAAGTGCCAAGCTAGTTTTAGCGCCTAGTGAATATTGAATGCCAAAACCATACGGTAAATTAAATTGGGTTAAATCATAAGGTTTGCTATTAGGATATTCCTTCATGCCTTGCCCTTCTGTTGAAAGTGGTTGTAGATCAATCCAAACATAATCACTTGAAATTTCATCATAATAAGTGCCTTGTGGATTGAATTTAAATCGACCAACCCCACCCAATAAATAAGGTTGGAAATTGATTTGATGAAGTTTCCTATTCCGATTTATAAATTTAAACGGATATAGTTCAATCAACATTGACCATTCAGAAATTTTTGATTTGAAGTCAAGATTTCTTTTATATCGATAATAAGCATCATCTCCTTTGTATTTAAAACTTGCATCCTGATCGCTTCCTGCAATATTTCCACTAGCATAACCGAGTCGTAAACCTAGTGCTTGTTTTCGAATATGACTTATTGAAAAGCCAATAAATGAAGTTCGTTGTTTGAAATTCATATCAAAGATGAATTTTTTTCCAACCCCCTCATTACCTCCTAAATCACCTAAATAATTAGACACACCATAGAATGCAGAAATAAATGTTGATTTTTTTTCAATTGCATACTCATTATTCGATATTGAGTTATTGCTTTTTTGATTAACAGTATCAGCCTTCTGCCCCCATGATGATGAAGTGAATAATGTCAATAAGGATATGAAAAGTAGATGTTTCAAAAACCGATGTCTAAAAATTAAAGCTAAACATTTTCCTCTGAACTGCCTAACATCAAATAAGCTTTTATAAAACCATCTAGTTCACCATCCATCACCGGATTTACATTCCCAACTTCATAATCAGTTCGATGATCTTTTATCATTTTATAAGGATGAAAAACATATGATCGTATTTGTGATCCCCATTCAATTTTCTTTTTAGAAGAATTCGATTTATTTTTTAGTTCTTCCTGACGTTGCAATTCGCGTTCATATAACTGCGATTTTAGCATTTTTATTGCCTTGTCTCTATTTTCTCCTTGTGTTCGCGCTTGCTGACATTCAACAATAATGCCTGATGGTATATGTTTTAATCGAACAGCAGTTTCAACTTTATTTACATTTTGTCCACCTTTCCACCTGCTCTAAAAAAATCCCACTCAAGATC
>ENA-UOWO01004381-UOWO01004381.1-activated-sludge-metagenome-genome-assembly--contig:-NODE-4381-length-15630-cov-12.594350_pt1 | contig 15630 bp, 11 predicted proteins | sample MGYA00238148_ERZ761564 | MGnify/ENA primary metagenome ERZ761564 (study PRJEB28885, sample SAMN05720194) | activated sludge metagenome | isolation source: Anaerobic digester | place: USA...
CTGATCAACCAATCATTAAATAATTTGTTGTAGTGAATATGTTTCGGTTTCATGTAGTCGTTGTCTCCCTTTTAATGCTGTCTTCAGGCATAGCCGCCCAAACCCGCTATACTTTGAACGGTTATGTAAAAGACAGTCTTTCCGGTGAAACCATCATTGGAGCCACGGTAGCCGTAAATGGCCTGTCCCGGGGGGTAACCAGCAATCAATATGGTTTTTATTCACTCACCCTCGACGAGGGGGAATACGATATCCAGGTCTCCCATGTTTCATATATGGGCCAGGTAGTTCCGCTACACTTGCATTCCAACCAGACCTTGAATTTTGATTTACTCTCCAAATCCGCCCTGATCAACGAAGTGGTGGTGTACAGTAAAAAAAGGGACGGGAATGTAAAAAATGCCCAGATGGGGAAGATCGATCTGACCATGAACCAGGTCAGGGCCATACCGGCTTTTATGGGGGAAGTGGATATTCTGAAAGCAATCCAGTTGTTGCCGGGGGTGCAAAGTGCCGGTGAGGGTAATGCCGGTTTTTATGTCCGGGGCGGTGGACCGGACCAGAACCTGATCATGCTCGATGATGCAGTGGTGTATAATACCGGGCATCTGTTTGGCTTCTTTTCCATTTTCAATGGAGATGCCATCAAGAATGTTTCCCTCATTAAGGGTGGTATGCCCGCCCAGTATGGTGGCCGGCTCTCCTCGGTGCTGGATGTATCCATGAAGGAGGGGAATATCAATAAATTCCAGACGGAAGGAGGGATCGGGTTGATTGCCTCCCGTTTTTCCGTACAAGGACCGATCAAAAAGGAAAAAGCTTCCTTTATTGTATCAGCCCGGCGAACCTATATCGATGCATTGGTAAAACCCTTTGTAAGTAAGAGCAGCAGTTTTTACGGATCAGGCTACTATTTCTATGATTTGAATGCCAAGGTCAACTATCGCTTTTCGGATAAAGACCGGCTTTACCTGAGTGGCTATTTCGGCAGAGATGTTTTTGACTTCCGGAATTCCAAACGATCTTTCAACACGAATATCCCATGGGGAAATTCCACGGCGACGCTCCGGTGGAATCATGTATTCAACCGCCGCCTGTTTGCCAATACCACAGCTGTATACAATGATTATAATTTTAAATTTTCCGCTGCCCAGGAAAATTTCGAGATTGGTTTATCCTCCGGCATCCGGGATATGACAATCAAATCAGATTTTGATTATTACCCCTTACCCAATCACAAACTGAAATTCGGGGGTCTGCTCACCCATCATAAGTTTATACCGAATGTGGTGACCGGTCGCCAGGATTCCATTCTTTTCAACCCTAATAATGAAGGAGCCAAATATGCCATGGAAGCGGCCGTGTATATACAGGATGACTGGGAAATAGGGGAGAAACTGAAAATCAACTACGGAATACGTTGGAGCAGTTTTAACCAGGTGGGACCCTATATGTTGTATACCCGCGACGTGAATGGAAATAAACTGGACAGTATTTCTTATGCCCGTTTAAAAACCGTAAAATCCTATGGAGGACTGGAACCCCGTATGACGATCCGGTATGCACTCGATGATGAATCCTCCCTGAAAGCCGCGGTTACCCGCAATTACCAATATATCCACCTGGTGACGAATGCCGGCACCACTTTACCCACTGATCTGTGGGTGCCGAGTACGTATATTGTCCGCCCTCAGTTGAGCTGGTTGTATTCTGCCGGTTACTTCAGGAATTTTGCAGATAACCGGTATGAAACCTCGGTGGAAGTGTATTATAAGGATATGCGCAACCAGGTAGAGTATAAAGAAGGATACACGCCTTCACTGGCCGATCCTGAAGAGGAATTTGTTTTTGGTAAAGGCTGGAGTTATGGAGCTGAATTTTTTGTAAATAAAACCCGGGGGCGGATGACGGGTTGGATCGGTTATACTTTATCCTGGACCTGGCGCAAATTTGAACAATTAAATGATGGGGGGCGTTTTCCGGCCCGTTATGACCGGAGACATGATATTTCAGTGGTTGGTAATTATGATGCCGGGAAAAAATGGAAACTGGGGGCTGTATTTGTGTATGGTACCGGCAATGCAATCACTTTGCCGGAGAGATTTTATATTATCAACGGGGTACTGACGCAGGAATACAGTAATCTGAATCAATACCGGATGAAAGCTTATCACCGGATGGATTTTTCGGCCACCTATACGCCTGTACCTAAAAAGAAACGGAAATTAACCAGTTCATGGGTATTCAGCATTTATAATGTCTACAGCCGGCTGAATCCTTACTTTCTCTATTTTGACCAGGAAGGAAGTATCGCCACGAATGATCTGCAGGTTTCGACCAAACAGGTATCCCTGTTCCCTGTATTACCAGCAGTCACCTGGAATTTTAAGTTTTGATTTCCCTAAACAAAAAAGCCCCGTTGGAACGGAGCCTTCTTGCGTCAAAGAAATTGAGGAAATTAAAATTGTTTGCATACTAAAGTTACCTATTAAAGTATTCTCCACAAACTAATAGCTTAATATATTTAGCTTTCTTACCAGTTATTTAAATTGTTTGTTATTCATACTTACTTTTTTGTAGTCATTCTACGACAAAAAAGATAATAAAGATCATTTATCCGTCAACGGCTTTTCATAAACAAAACGGACCATGGCATTTTTCTGTTCATCAGAAGTAAGATAGAGTTGATAACGTTTTGTGCCGGCGGTAATAATCATTAATGCGGTATTGGGAGGAATGGAGCCCAGGTTTTCTCCCACCATGATCACTTCCTGTACTGTTTTCTTCTGATCCACCCGGACACTTACAGATATTGGTTGAGTTTTCAGCATCCGGTTGGACACCAACGGCATACTGTTTACATAAACAGAAATCGTATCACCATCTATCTGCCCGTTATCATAAAAATCAATTTTGATATTCCCGGTGTCTACTTTTATTTCCTTCACCAGTTCCGCTTTCCGGTTGGTGAGTGAAGGAGGGAGTTTCACTTCCGGTTTGAAGAGCGTCTTATCAAAACGGGTGAGGACAATGGACCCCGGTTCGCAAACGGTCTTCCCGTCAATGGCTTTACCGGTGGGTGTAGACCAGGTACCACGTAGTTGTTCTTCGGTCACCACATTCCCGTTGCCCCGGTGAAAACTGAGTTTATAGGTTTTGATACAGGGAACACAATCCTCTTTAATCTTAAATGTCACAATACCGATTTCCTGGATGGTAATTAAGTTGCTGTCACGGTTATAAGTTCCTTCAAAGTTCTCTTTTAAATAATTGGAAGAATCAGAAAAGTGATAGGCTGTTCCCGTGATATGGCTGCCGGCCAGTTGGAGCTGGAGTTCTATCTGATAAACGGGAAAACACCCACTGGGCGCCATCACCACTTTCCCTTTCCAGATGCCGTTAATATTCTGGGCGGACAATGAAATACCGGTAAATACTAATATATAAAGGAAGAAATGCCTTGCCATAACGGTGGAAAAATAAGGAAAAAAGAAGCGGTCCTGAAAAAATTACAGCAGCGGCAATTTTCTTTGCCCGGAATCCAGTCCGTCTTACCGGTTATCCTGGTTTCTGATACCTGAATTTAACCACTGCGTTTTTCTGTTCAGTAGACGTAATCCGCACCTCAAATCGTTGCGTACCGGCTTCCACAATCATCAGGGAGGTATTAGGGGGTATGGTTCCCAGGTTTTCGGCCACCATTGTCAGTTCATGTTCATCCTCTTGTTCACTCAGGTCAAAACGCAAAACGAGCGGTGCAGCGGTGAGTCTTTTTTCGGAAAGTACCTTTTTATTATCCAGGTAAACAGAGATGGTATCCCCGTCAATTTCGCCGTTGTCAAATAGTTTAACCGTAACCTGGTTGCTATGGATGGTTAACGTCTTTACCAGTTCATTGATCCGGTTCTTAATATCCGGCGGGGCAGGTGTGATCAGGGCCGGCTTTACTTTCCGCATAGCACTGTCATGCTTGGCCAGGTTACCGGCGACAGGCTTCAGTACCGCCGTATCTTTCCGGATAACGGGTTTGGGTTTGGTTACCACGGGTGGATTCTTTACCACCGGGGGTTTCTTAACTACCGGCGGATTGACTTTGGCTTTAACTGTATCTTTTTTAACCGGTGCCTTATTCACCAGGACCGGGGATGTTTTTTTATCAGCCGGGTTCGATTTAACCGGTGCTTTATTGATCAGTATAGGCCCGGGTTTTACTTTGCCGCGAAGGAAGGGTTCTATATAAAAATCGGAGTTGGCCACCCGGCGCAGGTAAACCTTACCTCCACCACAGTTTTCACCTTTCTTAGTCAGCAACCCGTCTTTTTCAAATTTACTGGTATAGGTGCCTTCCAGGAACTCTTCCTTTCCGGATCGACTGTATTCAAAATTGCATTTCATGATACAGGCAGCCGATCCGTCTGACATGCGTAACTCCACGGTTCTGATTTCCTGGATCAGAATCTTTTTGCCCGCTTTATTATAACTTCCGGTCAGTGACGCTTTCCCATAAAATACAGTGGAGAGGTAGGAGTAGGAAACACCGGAAACGGAATTACCGGACTGTTTGATCTGAAGTTCAAATTTGTAATGCTCGTAATTTTCGGTGACAAAATAGCCCCGCCAGATACCAGACATATCCTGGGCCGACAGGGACAAGCCGGTCAGGCAGCAAAATAAAACAATAATGAATCGTTGTAACATAGGCTTCGACAGTCTGCAAATTTACTGAAATCAAGATCGTTTGAAATGGCGATACCGGGCAATAGTTTGTTAATTTTAACAGGTTTTTAAAAATATGCATTCTCTTCGATTCCTTTACTATACTGTTCTTCTCCAAAGTGGGCTATGCCTGCAGGCACAGGAAAAAGATCCCGGAATCCGGCTGGCCCTTCAGTTGGATTCAATTGCCAGTTCCGCCGCACCCTCCAGTCATTTTGCTAAACTTTATACCGAAACCGTACTGATTTCCCTTCAGCATTATCAAAGGGCTGATGCCCGGGAGAAAGAATTTATTCAACGGTTTGAGCAGACTTTTGCCGGCTATTTTTTCCGGGCGGCGGCTAGCAGGGGGCGGGGACACGGATCGGAAGCCTGGCAGGTGTATTTCGGCGACAGTACATTGACCCCTTTACAATACCAGTTACTTGGTATTAATGCCCATATCAATGCAGATCTGTCCGAAACCCTGACCGGGGTATTTACGGTGAAAGAACTACAGTCGAATAAGAAAACATTTATCCGGTTTCAGGAAGGGCTCAGGAACCAGTTTAAGCAGTTTTATGTGGAGAACGTACAAGCGACACGTCTTACCCGGCTTTTGGATAAACTGACTTTAGGCTTAGCCCGGTCCTATGGATCGATTATGATGTCCCGGTGGCGAAAACGCCAATTCCGGCTGGCAATCTGGCAATCCACCCATCCTGAAAAAGAAGCCCGGTTGAAAAGAAAAACCACCCGCTGCAAAGAAAGGATTGACCGCCTGATTCTGCGTCATCTTTAGGCATTATTCGTTACCTTTGCTCTCCGATAAAAACAAGTAAAACAGATGATTAATATTACCCTGCCGGATGGTGCAGTCAGGCAATACGAAGCCGGTGTTTCCGCACTGGATGTTGCCAAATCCATTTCCGAAGGTCTGGCCAGAAAAGTGCTGGCCGCCAGTGTGAACGGACAGGTATGGGATGCCACCCGTCCGATCCTTGAAGATGCCAGCCTGAAATTACTGACCTGGAATGATACGGATGGACAGATGACCTTCTGGCATTCTTCTGCTCACCTGATGGCTGAAGCGGTGGAACATCTTTTCCCCGGGGTGAAATTCTGGGTAGGACCCGCTCTCGAAAGTCCCAAAGGCTTCTATTATGATATGGACCTTGGCGATCGCAAAATGACCGAAGAAGACCTGGCCGCGCTGGAAAAGAAAATGAATGAACTGGCCAAACAGGGCAATCTCTATTTGCGTAAAGAAATGCCTAAGGAAGAGGCGGTACAATATTTCACCAATAAAGGTGATGAATATAAACTGGACCTGCTCAGTAACCTGACCGATGGGGAAATCACTTTTTATACCCAGGGCGGTTTCACAGATCTCTGCCGTGGCCCGCATATTCCCAACACTGGTTTTATCAAAGCCATCAAACTGATGAGCATAGCCGGGGCGTACTGGAAAGGCGATGAAAAAAATAAACAGCTGACCCGTGTGTATGGGGTGACGTTCCCTTCCCAAAAGGAAATGGATGAATACCTGGCCATGCTGGAAGAAGCCAAAAAAAGGGATCACCGTAAACTTGGTAAAGAGCTGGGCATTTTTACCATGGATGATGATGTGGGACCAGGACTTCCTTTATGGATGCCCAATGGTACCGTGATCATTGAGGAACTGGAAAAACTGGCTAAGGAAACAGAAACCGCCGCCGGTTATAAAAGAGTGGTGACTCCGCATATCGCCAAGGAAAGTCTGTATCTGACCAGTGGTCACCTGCCGTATTATGCCGACAGTATGTTCCCGGCCATGGATATGGATGGAGAGAAGTATTACCTGAAGGCGATGAATTGCCCGCATCACCACAAAATTTTTGATGCAGAGCCCAAGAGCTATAAAGATCTTCCGTTGCGACTGGCCGAATACGGTACCTGTTACCGGTACGAACAAAGCGGTGAACTATTCGGACTCATGAGGGTACGCTGCCTGCATATGAACGATGCGCATATTTATTGCACTAAAGAACAGTTTGCCCAGGAGTTCAGGTCAGTAAATGAAATGTACCTGAAGTATTTCAAAATCTTCGGAATTGAAAAATATGTCATGCGCTTATCGCTGCATGATCCGGCCAAACTGGGACAGAAATATATTGATGAGCCGGAACTCTGGCTGGAAACGGAAGAACTGGTAAGGAAAGTGCTGATTGAAACGAATGTGCCGTTTGTGGAAGTAAAAGGAGAAGGCGCATTTTACGGACCCAAGATCGATGTGCAGATATGGAGTGCCATAGGCCGGGAGTTTACCCTGGCTACCAACCAGGTGGATTTTGCCCAGGGCCGTCGTTTCAAACTGAGTTTTACCAACCAGCAGAATCAGCCCGAAGTACCCCTGATTATTCACCGTGCACCACTGGGAACCCACGAACGGTTTATCGGCTTTCTGCTGGAACATTATGCCGGCAAATTCCCCATGTGGCTGGCTCCGGTTCAGGTCAAAGTGCTGCCGATCAGTGATAAGTTCATCGACTATGCCAAATCGGTTGCCGATCAACTGAAAAAAGCTACTATTCGTGCGGAAGTAGATGACCGGAATGAAAAAATCGGCAAAAAAATCCGTGATACCGAGTTGATGCGGGTTCCGTATATGCTGGTGGTTGGTGAAAAGGAAATGAATGAAGGTATGGTGGCCATACGCCGGCAGGGCAAGGGTGATCTCGGTGTAAAAACCGTAGCGGAGTTCCTGGCCGGGGCTGTTGAAGAAATTAAAGAACGTAAAAGCGAATAAACCGTATTTTAGCGTTCCGGATCCTGACCGGAATACCAGTTAACCAGAAAAACATGCTCATCTGCAGGGGAGGGAGCTTCACTTAAAGTATCTAAATGGCAGTACCACAAAAACCCGGAGGCGGGTTCAACAGACCACCCGGAGGCGGATTTTCAAAGCCCGGTGGTGGCGGATTTAACAAAGGCGGTTTCAGGGGACGGTTTGTTCCCCGTAAAGAGGCAGAACACCGCATCAATCATTTTATCCGTGTTCCCCAGGTTCGACTGGTGGGCGAAAATGTGGAAGTAGGCATCTACAGCACACAGGAAGCATTAAAGATGGCGCAGGACCAGCAACTGGACCTGGTGGAAATTTCTCCCACCGTAGATCCGCCGGTCTGCAAAATTATTGACTATAATAAATTCCTTTACGACAAGAAGAAGAAGGAAAAAGAGATGAAAGCTAAAAGCAAAGTCTCCGAAGTAAAGGAAATCCGTTTCACCCCCAATACGGATGACCATGACTTTGATTTTAAAGCAAAGCATGCGATCGAATTCCTGAAGGATGGCAATAAAGTGAAAGCCTACGTACAGTTCAAAGGAAGGGCCATCCAGTTCCAGGACCGCGGTCAGCTTTTACTGCTGAAATTTGCAGAACGCCTGGCTGAAATCGGTGTACTGGAAAACATGCCGAAAATGGAAGGAAGACGAATGCTGGCTATGTTTGCCCCCAAAGGCAAAAAGAAGGCGTAACCTTTTTACAAAAATACCTGACCCGTCTTGTCAACAAGACGGGTTTTTTATTTGTAATGAGCAAGGTTACTTCCTAAATAACCGTCTGATAATTCGTCACAGAAATTCCTTAATAAAAGCGCTCTTTCTGTATATTGAGCCACTTTAAAATGATCCTTATGCAATTTTTGAAAAAACAAGGTTTTATTCTTTTGCTACTGGCCGGCTGTTCCCTGACTGTAACAGCCCAGAATAATGGGGCGCCTCCCCGTGCGGATACGACAAAAAAACCGTTCAATGGCCCAGGCGGCGGTCCTTCTACCGGTCCCAAAGCGTACAAAGAGGTGATTACATCAAAAGCCGTTTCCGATGCGGGAATGTTCACCATTCACAAAGTGGAGGATAAATATTTTTTTGAAATCCCTGATTCCATGCTCAACCGGGATATCCTGGTAGTAAACCGACTGAGTAAGGCCGGCGCCAGCATGCGGGTAGGCGGATTTGCCGGATTTGCCGGAGATGATATCAGCCGGAATGTGATTCAGTTTCAGGTTGGTCCGAAAAATAAAATTTTCCTGCGTACTATTTCCTTTGCTGAGTATACAAAAGATACCACGTCCTCCATGTATAGTGCGGTTTCCCGTTCAAATGTTCAGGCCATTGCTGCCTCCTTTGATATTAAAGCAATGGGGCGCGATTCCAACGGGGTGGTGATCGATATGACGGATTATATCAGCGGAGACAATGATATCCTGTTTTTCAGCAGTGGAACCAAATCCACTTACCGGATCGGTTCATTCCAGCCGGATAAATCATATATAGAGAGCCTGCGTTCCTTCCCGATTAATATTGAAATCAAAACCGTTAAAACCTATAGCCGTATGCCGGCTCCAAGCGCTGGTGGATTTGGCGGCTCACAGGCAGCACCGGGTGGTAATCTGACGGCAGAGATCAACAGTTCCCTTGTATTGCTCCCGAAAGTCCCGATGCAGCCCCGCTATTATGACAAAAGGGTTGGCTATTTCACTACCGGATATACCGATTACGACGCCAATCCGCAGGGTGTGGAAAGTATATCGATGGTAAAACGGTGGAGACTGGAACCCAAACCCGGAGACCTGGAGAAGTATAAAAGAGGTGAGCTGGTTGAGCCACAGAAACCGATCATTTTTTACATTGACCCGGCCACACCAAAAAAATGGATTCCTTACCTGATACAGGGTGTGAATGACTGGCAGGCCGCATTTGAAAAAGCGGGTTTCAAAAATGCGATCATGGGCAAAATGGCCCCAACCTATGCAGAAGACAGTACCTGGAGCCTCGATGATGCCCGCAATTCTGCCATTGTTTACAAACCTTCCAATGTAGCCAATGCCAGCGGACCCAGTATTGCAGATCCCCGCAGTGGCGAGATCATGGAAAGTCATATCAACTGGTATCATAATATCATGTCACTACTGCGTGACTGGTACTTTATCCAGTGTGCACCTTCTGACCTGGAAGCCCGTAAAATGGTGTTTGATGATGAACTGATGGGCCAGCTGATCCGTTTCGTTTCTTCACATGAAGTAGGACATACGCTCGGTCTCCGTCATAATTTCGGATCCAGTTCCACGGTTCCGGTTGAGAAACTCCGGGATAAAGCATGGGTGGAAGCCAACGGACATACACCGTCGATTATGGATTATGCCCGATTCAATTATGTGGCTCAGCCGGAAGATAAGATCGGCCGGAGCGGACTCTTTCCCCGGATCGGAGACTATGATCATTGGGCTATTGAATGGGGCTACCGGTTGTTTCCTGAATATAAAACGGCAGACGCTGAAAAAGGAAAACTGAATACCTGGATCATGGACAAACTGAAAAATCCCCGTCTCTGGTGGGGTGATGGAGAAGCGAACCAGGAAGATTCCCGGAACCAGACTGAAGATCTGGGCGACGATGCCATGAAAGCTGGCATGTTTGGAATTAAAAACCTGCAACGTATTGTACCCAACCTGCTGCAATGGACCAGAGAAGAGAATAAAGACTATGCCGGTCTGCAAAATATGTATGAGCAGGTGACAGGACAGTTCCAGCGGTATATGGTGCATATTGCCCGTAATGTTGGCGGTCAGATGCTGACTCCGAAAATGGTAGAACAAAGCGGTCCGGTTTATGAAATGAATACCGAATCAAAACAACGGGAAGCCGTGGATTTTCTCAATAAGAACATTTTTGCCACCCCCACCTGGTTGCTCAATAACGAAATTTTCAACCGTACAGGAATTACCGGAACAAGCGTAGTAGGCCAGGTACAGGATGCAGTGATCAGCCGCCTGCTGAATGCCCGGATTTTAGGCAAACTGACTGATGCGGAAGCCCTACTGGGTAACTCAACCTATCAGGTAACTGAATTGCTGGCCGACCTGAAAAAAGGAATTTTCACTGAACTGACATCGGCAAAGCCGGTTGATATTTACCGCCGGAATCTTCAGAAATCATTTGTATCCTCTTTGATCAACCTGCTTGCACCAGTTACCACGACGATGTTGTCCACAGGTAACATCGTCAGCAGTGGCGGACTCAATGACAAAGCCGATGCAAAGAGCATTATCCGGGCTTACCTGACCGGCTTACGGGCCGAAATCGCAGGTAGTGCTGCCAGAAGTACTGATAACATGACTAAATACCATTTGCAGGATCTGGCTGAAAGAATCAATAAAACGTTGAATCCCAACAAGTAATAACTAATTTTGCATATTAAAACGGGCCTCTTCGGAGGCCTGTTTTTATTTTACTGCCTTCTTGGCTGTTTCCCTGATTCCCAGTATCTTTGCAACCCGTTGAAAAACGGTAGTTCTCTTACAGTCTGCCAGGCAGACAACTATTGCCGAAGAGGTTCGAAAAAGGTCCCCCGGTGGGGAATGCCTCAAGGGTATAATTATTAAATACTGGGTAACATGCCTAAAGTAAAAACAAACTCCAGTGCCAAAAAACGTTTCAAAGTAACGGGCACCGGGAAGATCATGCATCAGAAAGCATTCAAGCGTCACATTCTGACGAAGAAATCAAAAAAACGTAAACGTAACATGCGCCTCGACGGAACTGTTGCAAAATCACATGTGGATTTTGTAAAACGCCTGCTGCGTCTGAAATAAACCTTACGTTCAACACATTTATTCATCAGTCAGTCTGCTGACTAAAAATTATACACTATGCCTCGTTCAAAAAATGCTGTGGCTTCCAAAGCCCGCCGCAAAAAAATATTAAAACAAGCCAAAGGTTACTATGGCAAACGTAAAAACGTATTAACGGTTGCCAAAAACGTGGTGGAGAAAGGGATGACCTACATGTTTGTAGGCCGTAAACTGAAGAAAAGAGAATACCGCACTTTATGGATTGCCCGTATCAACGCGGCTGTTCGTGAAGAAGGAATGACCTATTCCCAGTTCATCAACAAACTGCAAACCAAAGGCATCGAACTGGATCGTAAAGTACTGGCTGACCTGGCCATGAACAACCCCGAGACATTCAAGAGCCTGGTGAATTCAGTGAAGTAATTCTTCAAAGTAGTTATAGCAAAAGGCCCGGAAGTTCCGGGCCTTTTGCGTAAGCAGACCAGAAGGAATTACAGGGTAGGGATAGAATGAGAGAAGGATGAGTAATGAGTAATCAGTAATGAGTAGCCCGGGAAGGGAACTACAGAGTAGAAGGAAGATGAGAGAAGGATGAGTAATGAGTAATCAGTACCTAAAGTAATGCGCCCTCCGAAAATCGGAGGGCGTATTTATAATTAGAGTCTACCACACTTACTCATTACTCATTATTCATTACTCATTCCTAGTGTTGTCCCAGTATCACCACCAACGCATAAATAATTCCAGGTAACCAACCCAACAACGTCAGAATCAGGCTGATCCAAAAACGATTATTTATCTCTCCTTCGTAGAGATATACAGCCAGCGGGGGGAGAAGGATCGCCAGGATCACCAGCAGGAGGGTGTCCGTGTCGGCTTCTTTACCAGCTTTTTTGGCTGTTTTATAGGCTTTAATTTCCTTCTTCACTTCCTTCACACGGGCCCGTTTTTCTTTCCGGGAGAGGTTGTTAAACTCATCCATTGCCGTTTTTACTTTGGCAGGATCAGGTTCAGTTGTTGTGGCAACAGGAACGACTATAGCCGCTACAGATGTGACGGGAGCGGTGCTTAAGAGCAGAAAAGCCAGGGCAAAAAGTAAAATAGATTTCATACACTACAATTTTAGGTTTATGTCACGAAAAATATGCCGGATTCACAAAAATAATCCCGCTCATGGCGGGACTATCATATATAGTTGTGCTTAAATTTTACATGATATCCATCGCCTTCACAAAAGCAGTGGTCTGGAAGGGGAGGATCAGTGTCAGCCATTCCCAATGGGCGTAAATAGCGAAAAGAAGGCCGGCCGTAGAAGCCAGGAAAACAAGCCACCAAAGGCCTCTATACTTTTTTGTCTGCTCCATATTCAAAATTTTAGGCAAAAATAAGGTCCGGACGGTAAACCAAAAAACAGTTTTTTCAATTCAACCATTTCTTTTCCAGAGCAAAACCGGGATGGAGAGGAGGACACCGGTTAACGCCAGACTCCACTTAATGATCACATACATATGATAAAGCGTAAATGATGAACGGATATCCGGTTTTTCGGACAACCAGTAAAGCAAAAACCCGTTTTCACGGATATCACAGCCCCAGGCTACCAGTTGAAGACAGGCCAGTACCAGTAAACTATTTCGCAACAAAGCCTTTTTCGCTTTAAAACGGGCCATCATACAAAGACAGGCTATTCCACCATAGGCCCCGGCCATAAATACATAGTCAAGATACAAATGGGCCTTCAGTAGCATCTGTATGGCCGGATCCAGGTGGTATATAATATCCATTACCCGCTCTGCCGGATAAGAAATCTCCAAGCCGATGATGGTAAACAGCTCACCCTGGGAATAAAACCGGGTTTCCCACCATTTCATCCAAAATGCGGTCACAATAAAAAGCCCCAGGCAGAACAGAAAACAATTTCTCCAACCTTTATAGCTTAAAATCATAGGTTTGTGTATCAAAAATTTTAAAAAATACGACTTTTTTAATATGAATAATACTGATTTTAACTACTTTCGTCTTAATGTGTGTGTGAAACACAATAATTTGTTTTCTGAATCCCACACCTAACGATTGTGATAAAGTTACAGTTTTACATACGGTTCAGTACCCGTTATGGACAGAGTCTCCATATTATGGGGAATTTAGCTGAGTTGGGAAATAACGATCCTGCCCAGGCTCTGGCTATGCATTATTTAAATGAGGAATTCTGGCAAGCGAGTCTTGAAGTAGCCGCCGGAACCAATCTGGCCGACATCCGATACAAGTATTTCCTGAAAAATGATGATGGCGAATCCATCACCGAATGGGGCAATGACCGGTTGCTGGCCAAAGGGCATAAAACAACCACCGAACTGGTGGTTACCGATACCTGGAATCATGCCGGTGAATTTGAAAACACGTTTTTCACGGCCCCTTTTGCTGAAGTACTGCTCAAACCTAACCATACTAAAGGGAAAGGGGATTCCGATAAAGCATTTACTCATATTTTCCGGATTAAAGCCCCGTTACTGCAAAAACACCAGGTAATGGCGCTTACTGGTGCCGGTGAAAAACTGCGCAATTGGTCAGAAACCGATCCGCTTCAAATGGAGCGTAACGGAGATTGGTGGGAAGTACGGCTTGATTTGTCCGATCAATATTTCCCCGTCGCTTACAAATATGCAGTTTGGAATACGAAAGAAAAACAGTTTATCCGTTTTGAGACAGGCGATAACCGCTTATTAATTCCGGAAGGCAATCCGCAGCGTATCAATATCCAGCATGATGGATTTGCGCACCTTCCCAATGCTACCTGGAAAGGCGCCGGGGTGGCCATTCCCGTCTTCAGTCTACGCACGAAAAACAGTTTCGGCGTAGGTGAATTCAATGATATAAAACTGCTGGTTGACTGGTCAAAACAAACCGGGCTGAAACTGGTTCAGTTGTTACCGGTTAATGATACCACGGCCACCAATACCTGGCTGGACTCTTATCCATATGCCGCAATATCGGCATTTGCCCTGCATCCGGTTTTTATCAATCTGCCCAAAGTTGCAGGAAAGGAATATGCCACACAACTCAACAGCCTGAAGAAAAAACAACAGCAGTTGAATGAGAACAGTGTGGTGGATTATGAAGAGGTAATGAAGCTGAAGAGCGCCGTATTGAAAAAACTGTACGATGTGATGGGGGAGGACTGCTTTGCCACGGAAGATTACAAGGAATTTTTCAACACCAACCGTCATTGGCTGCAACCGTATGCCGCTTTTTGCTATTTCCGCGACAAATATGGCACGTCCCGTTTCGGGGAATGGAAAACAAACAGTACCTATAATAAAGCCGCTGTTGAAAAACTATTTGCCAATGGCAATGCAGTGACCAAACAACTGGGACTTTATTGTTTTATACAATATCACCTGCACCTGCAACTCAAAGAAGCGGTGGATTATGCGCACAAAAAGGGCATTGTTATCAAAGGTGATATTCCGATAGGCATTTACCGGCATGGCTGTGATGCCTGGGTGGAACCGGAATTGTACAATATGGACTGGCAGGCCGGTGCACCACCGGATGATTTTGCCGCAGTGGGTCAGAACTGGGGGTTCCCGACTTACAACTGGAAACGCATGCAGGAAGACGGATTTGCCTGGTGGAAACAGCGTTTTGAACAGATGTCCGCTTATTTTGACGCTTTCCGTATCGATCATATACTTGGTTTCTTCCGGATCTGGAGTATTCCCGCTCATTCCATCCAGGGTATCATGGGGCATTTTGTGCCTTGTGTACCTGTTCATATCAATGAGTTTGGCGAAAACGGGATCTGGTTCGATTACCAGCGTTATTGCAAACCCTTTATTATTGATGAAGTATTGAATGATCTGTTTGGCGACCAGACCGGCTATGTAAAAGAAACGTTCCTGGTGCCCAACGAGTTTGGCAGTTATGACCTGTCTCCGGATTATTCCACCCATCAACAGATCGAGGCCTGTTTCAGTACACTTGAACAAACACCTGTAAACGAACAAATCAAACTGGGCTTATTTGATCTTACTTCAAATGTGTTGTTGTTTGAAGAGCCGGGGTCCATGGGACAGAAATATCATTTCCGGATTGCCATGGAAAAAACCCATTCATTCCGTTTCCTGATTCCGCATGTACAGGAAAAAATGAAAGAACTCTACGTGAATTATTTCTTCCGTCGCCAGGATGATTTCTGGTTCCGGGAAGCTATGCATAAACTGCCCATGCTCAAAGCCGCTACTAATATGCTGGTCTGCGGAGAAGACCTGGGTATGGTACCCGAATGTGTACCGGATGTGATGAAGCAAACCGGTAT
>ENA-UOWO01004382-UOWO01004382.1-activated-sludge-metagenome-genome-assembly--contig:-NODE-4382-length-15629-cov-12.599140_pt1 | contig 15629 bp, 8 predicted proteins | sample MGYA00238148_ERZ761564 | MGnify/ENA primary metagenome ERZ761564 (study PRJEB28885, sample SAMN05720194) | activated sludge metagenome | isolation source: Anaerobic digester | place: USA...
AGCCAGCTCGAAGCCTGGGGCGATACCACCATCTGCCAGGGCGGATCAGCCCAGCTCTTTGCCAACGGCGATGGCGTCAGCTACTTCTGGAGCTCCTATCCTACCGACCCTTCGCTCCTGATCCCACAGCAACAAAACCCGGTCGTTTCGCCCCAGGTAAGCACCATGTATGTCGTCCAGTCGAATATTGCTACCGGTAACCTCATCCTCAACGGCTCGTTTGAACTCGGCGTGATGGGTTTTAACAGCGAATACGTCAACAACCAGGTCAGCATTGTGGCAGAAGGGACCTATGCCGTGGTGAACGACGCCCATACGGTGCACCCGAATTTCTACTGCAACGAAGACCACACCAGCGGCAGCGGGAAATTTATGGCGGTCAACGGCGCCGGGGTAGCCAATGTCAAGGTCTGGTATCTCTCCCTGAACAACATCCAGCCCGGCAGCAAATATGAATTCTCGACCTGGATCACCAGCCTCCACGCTACCAACCCGGCCATCCTCCAGTTCAGCATCAACGGGGAACTCATGGGAGAACCTTTCCAGGCTTATCCTTACACCTGCGACTGGTACCAGTTCTTCCACATCTGGGAAGCCGGCGACAATACCCAGGCCACTATCAGTATTGTCAACCAGAATACGATCCTGAGCGGTAACGATTTCGCCCTCGACGACATCTCGTTTGCCACTGTTCTTGTTTACTTCGATACGGTCTACGTGGAGGTCCTTCCCCAGTTTACCTCCACTTTTGTTGCACCTCAGGCTGCCTGTACCCGCGAAATTGTCACCGTGACCTACCAGGGAAATGCCCCGGATACCGCGATTTTTAACTGGGATTTTGGAGATGCCTCCGTACTTTCCGGTAACGGACCTGGTCCTTACGAAATCGTGCATAACTCTATTGGGAATAATACGATCAGCCTCTGGGTGGAAGGTGATGGATGTGCCTCCGATACGGCCACTGCCGGTGTTTTGGTCGGCGAAAGCCCGGTGGTGGCAGCCACCGCCGATGCGCCCATCATCCCTTACGGATCTTCCACGACGTTGCATGGCAGCTATTCGGGCGGCACCGGCCCTTATGCCTGGAGTTGGGAGCCGGCGGCGTTGCTGACTGATCCGGGCTCGCTGAATCCCCAGACAAACGCACTATTTGCCACCACCGGATTTATCCTGGCCGTTACCGACCAGGCTGCCAATTGCACCGGATACGACACGGTCATCATACAGGTAACCGGCGGTCCACTGGGGGTAAACATCGCAGCCGATCCGGAAGCCGTATGTATCGGCCAGCAGACGACTTTAACCGCTATACCCTACGGAGGTACTGAAAACTATTCCTATTCCTGGTCATCCTCCCCACCCGGCTTTACATCCGATCTCCCGGAAGTCACCGTTCAACCGGCTACTACGACAACCTATTCCGTTTCCGTTAGCGACGGGCTGAGTGAAATGACTGCATCGGTCACAATTACCGTTCATCCGAATCCCCAGCCGGATGCCGGCCCTGACCAGTTGATCCCATACGGCACCAATACCACGCTATCGGCCACTGCATCAGGAGGTAGTGGCAGCTATGCATACCACTGGGAACCGGCCGCTTTGGTCTCAGACCCGGATATACCCGTTACGCAGACCCAGAACCTGATCATCGCTACCGTTTTTACCCTGACGGTCACCGACCTTGAAACAGGCTGTGTCAGCAATCCCGATCCCATTACCATCAGCATCGACGGCGGCCCGCTGGCGGTCGTCATCACCAGCGACAAGCCAAAGATCTGCCGGGGCGAAGAGGCCGTTCTCACCGCACATGCCAGCGGCGGCAACCAGGGAAACTATATCTACTCCTGGAGCGATAACCTGGGCAATTCATATCCTTCGCTGGCCCAGATCAAGGTATCGCCGGAAGATACGACGGTCTTTCATGTTTCGGTCGACGATGGGTACAATGTCAATGGGTATGATTTCACCCTGGTCGTCTTTCCGTCGGCTGAATTCGGATGGGCTGACGGCTCTGACCATGTGTTTGCCTGTCCGAATGATTCGGTGTTGCTGCAACCTGTTCCCCGTGATCCTTCCTGGAATTTTCTCTGGTCGAACGGCGCGACTACCCCCGAAATCTTTGTGACCGTCACGGGAATTGGCTTCAGCCTGCAAGATTATTCACTAACGACTACCACAGTGGATGGATGCACATTTACCGACACGATCCTGGTCTCTTTCGATTTTTCATATTGCTCAGGTATTGAGGATGAAGGAGAAACAACGGTGATGATCAGTCCGAACCCTGCCTCGGGGGCTTTCAAAGTTTCCTGGAAAAAAACCGGTGAATTTGAGGCGATTATAGTTTATAACGGTTTGGGTAAGATGATTTCACAGAAGGAAACCGGTCATATCAATCATGTTATTTTCGATCATTTCAATTACTCCCCCGGACTCTATTACGTCCATTTGATCGGTGCCAAATCATCAGAAACCCGGAAAGTCCTCCTAATGCCCTGATCCGGAAATTCTTCCGAAAATCAAATTTCATTATCTTTGCAGCCTTGAACAAATCTTACTCAGTATTGTTTGAGTATCAACCGGATAATAATTTAATGGAAGATCAGGCAAAACTCTCATTCTTTAAGAAGTGGTGGATATCGGCCAGGCCGTTTTCATTCCCCGCTTCCACCATGCCCGTTATTTTTGGGACGGTGCTGGCCTATGTTTATGGCGGACACGAATTCAAGCCGCTGCTGTTTATTTTAGCTTTTATAGCGATGGTCATCCTTCACTCGGGGGCAAATATTCTGAGCGATATATTTGATTTTGAGAAAGGGCTCGATAAGGTCCCCGGCCCGACCAGCGGCGGAGTTGTCAGGGGAATTATTTCCATACGCGAAGCATGGATCGGTTCTGTCTCCATGCTGGTTTTCGGGACGATCATCGGGCTGTACCTGACCTGGGTGAGCGGACCCTGGTTGCTGGCTATCGGTATTCTCGGCCTTTTAGTGGGTACGTTTTACACCTCCCATTCCATGGTCAACATGAAATACAACGGGCTTGGCGACCTGGCCGTATTCCTCAATTTCGGCATCCTGGGCTCGCTGGGCGCCTATTATGTGCAATCCGGCGCTCTATCATGGATTCCTGTCATCTGGGCCATCCCGATGTCGATGCTGGTCATTGCCATCCTGCATGCCAATAACTGGAGGGATATCCAGTCGGACAAAGAGATCAAGATATTTACCATCGCCTCATTACTGGGAGATAAGAATTCATTACGGTATTATGGCGTTTTGATTTACGGACCGTTTATCATCATAGTGGGCCTGATCCTGGTCCCGTTTTTCCTGTTCCCGAACATGACCGCCATGCCGTTTACATTCCTGATCACGCTGGCCGCGCTTCCGCTGGCTTTCAGGGTCTGGAAAAAAGCGCTGAACCGGAAAACACCGGCCCAGCCGCTTGATTTCATTGCCCTCGACGGCGCATCGGCGCAATTGAACCTGCTTTTCGGATCGCTCTGTACCCTGGCCCTGATCCTCCAGGCTGTTATTGACTGGGCAAAATGAGATGGCATCTCAAATCAACGTCGTATTGTTTATAACTAACTATAAATAAGTTTATTGGCTTCAACAAAATAGGGATTCGGGATGCCATCTCATAAGATCATTAATATCCGACCTGCCATTCTCATCTCCTGCCTGGCCGTCCTGATGTTCAGCCCGATGTTTGTGTTGCGCCAGGTCGGTCCCATCGACTTCTGGTGGTGGATGACGATCAACCTGTCAATCCTCATTAGTTTGTCGATTATCACCGACTGGGAATATTATTACATCTTATCGAAAGATTTCACGAAGAGCATTTTGAAGAAAATAATGATCGGGCTTATCTCCGCCATGGTCCTGTACTTCGTATTTTTCCTCGGAAATTATCTTTCGCGCCTCTGGTTCGATTTCGCCGGCCCGGGAATCGAAAACGTATATAAATTCAAGGGAGATGCCGCCGGAATCCGGATTGCCATCCTGATGCTGCTGATCATCGGTCCCGGCGAAGAACTTTTCTGGAGGGGATATCTTCAAAGAAAATTCTCAAAAAAATACGGTAAATGGACCGGTCTGATCATCGCCCTTATCCTTTATACCGGCGTCCATATCTTCACCGGCAATTTCATGCTGATCATGGCAGCCTTCATCTGCGGCCTCTTCTGGGCCTGGATGTACCTGAAATATGAGTCGATGCTTATCAACGTGATCAGCCATACCGCCTGGGATATCGTGGTGTTCCTCTTGCTGCCGTTCCACTAGGTTCAGGGTTCTGTTGTTCCAGTGTTCAATTGTTCTATTGTTCTATTGTTCTGTTGTTCTATTGTTCTGTTGTTCTATTGTTCTATTGTTCTATTGTTCTATTTCTATTTCTATTGTCTTTGTCTTTTGTTCCATGGTATTTTTATGGGTTTCTTATGTGATTTTTTCAGGATAATTGAACATTAACAGTGTTGAATCATGTATTTTTACAGACAATTCAATACCTTAACCCATGAAAAATCCAGCATTACCCCATCTCCTTACCACCCTTATAACCCTTATAACCTTTATAACCCTTATAACCTTTACCACCCTTACCACACATGCCCAGTGGAGCACCGACCCCGCCATCAATAACGCCATTATCGCTTTGTCAGGGGAAGAAGCCATTCCGAAGATCGCGACCTGTTCCAACGGCGATACCTATATTGCTTCCTTTTCCAACAACGGAAATTACAACGTACGGATGCAACGGCTCAACGCCCAGGGTATACCACAGTGGGCCACCGACGGCATCCTGATCAGCGACAATCCGCAGGACAGCTGGCTCACCGACTGGGATATCTGCGCTGATAACGCCAACCACGCTATTCTTGTTTTTCCGGATATCCGTAACGGCGGTGCCAATGTCGTAGCCTACCGGATTTCGCCAACCGGTACTTTCGCCTGGGGCGACGACGGTATCGTCCTCTCTACCGGCGATGCCAATTACTCGCCGAAGGTTACGGCTACCGCAGCCGGAAATGCCATCGTGGCCTGGATGCAGGACGATGTGATCCGGGTGCAGAAGATCAGCCCGACCGGGTCCCTTCCCTGGGGATCGGGAGGACTGGTCCTTCAACAGACCGGGATCACTTTCTCCTGGCCACAGCTCCTGCCGGTGGGCAGCGATGAATTCATCATGAAATATTACCAGGATTCGGGTACTTTCCCGGCCATCACCCGGCATATCTATGCACAGCGCTACAACGCTGGCGGTACCGGCGTCTGGTCATCCCCCACCGTGATATCCAATGCGGGAGGTATCGCCGCCTGGACCCAGGTACTGCCTTTCATCAACGACGGCTCCGACGGATTCTACATTGCATGGCACGACGACCGTGACAACAATATGCTCTCCAGCACCTGGGTCAACCATGTCAATAGTTCCGGCGCTGTGCTGTTCACGGCTAACGGGGTGGAAGCCTCCACCCTGGGCGGGCGCAACCATTTTTATCCCCAGCTTGCCCTGCCTCCCGGTTCTTCCAATGTGTTCGTTTTCTGGAACGAAATGGACGGCGACCAGAACAACCGCGGGATTTACGGGCAGAAGATCACTTCTACAGGTTCAAAACTATGGGCGACGACCGGGATGATCTTCATCGAAATTTCTCCGGTCGATGTCTATCCGGAAGCAGCACGCCATTCCCCGGACGATGTGGTTGTTTTCTACTCCGAACAGGTGTCCGGATTGGATTATACCCTTAAAGCTTTCCGGATCGATGCAGATGGCGGATATATCTGGACGCCCAACCATAAAACACTTTGTTCGGTTGTTTCCGAAAAAGTTCATGTGGAAACCAATGATTTTGCCGATAACCAGTGGATCATGGCCTGGGAAGACGACCGGGCAGGACAGAAAGACATTTATGCACAGAACATCCAGCTCGACGGATCGCTCGGGCCTTACGATCCCAATGAAGGGACCATTGAAGGAGTAGTGACCCTGGTCGGAGGTGCAGGCAGTGTGACCCAGGTAACCGTTACGGCTGGTGAATACAGCACGAATCCCGATAATACGGGTTTCTATTCGATGGTGGTGGAAGAAGGCACCTACGATGTGATCGGTACGCTGCAGGGTTATTATCCCGATACAGTATTCAGCGTAATGGTGATCACCGGTGAAACAACAGAAGATGTTGATCTTACGCTCCAGGCCCTGCCGACAGGATTCATCAGCGGCAATGTCTCCCTTTCCGAAGGCAATGCCGATCTGACCGAGGTCGAAGTCTCGGCGGGATTGCATACGGTGAATCCCGATGCAAACGGCGACTATATCATGGAGATAGAGATCGGCACCTACGAGGTGACGGCCTCGCTCGATGGATATGTGCCGGAAACCGAGACCGGTGTTGTGGTTGTGGAAGGTCAGACAACGACCGGTGTCGACTTTATCCTCGATCCTGTGCCCACTACAGGATTTATCACGGGTATTGTCCTCCTGGCAGGAGGTGACGGAGAGGTGACCGAAGTCAATGTTACGGCAGGCAATGTGACCGTTAATCCCGGTGAAGATGGGATTTACCTGCTCGAAATTGCGGCCGGAACGTATGAAGTGACGGCCAGTCTGCCCGGCTACCTGACCGGGGTAGTACCCAATGTGGTGGTACTGGTGGAACAAACGACTCCTGATATTGACTTCTATCTCTATGAAGCGCCCGATATCGGTTATATCGAAGGATGGGTAACGCTGAACGGCCCTGGCGATGTGACCCAGGCGGTTGTGACGGCCGGCAACCAGTCCGACAATCCGAATGCCCAGGGTTATTACTTCCTGGGACTTCCGGCAGGGACATACACCGTGACTGCCGATCATCCTTATACTTTACCCGAAACCCTGGAAGGAATAGAGGTGATCGCCGGGCAGAATACTGAAAATGTCAACTTCGGGCTCGATGTCCTGCGTTGTAATCTGTCGGTGAAAGCTGTCGACCAGTACGGTTCTCTTTTATCGGATGTTGAAGTGGATATTATTGGACCTGAGGATATTTATACGGGAATTATTGAGAATGATTCGGTTATTTTTGAAGATGTGCCTTACGGATTGTATGCCGGCACTGCATGGCTGGTGATGAGCCCCGATACGGCCCGTACCAACGACGAGATCAACGACAGCGACCAGGATATGGAGTTTGTGTTTATCCTTGGCGGGATGAATGATGAAAGCCAAACCCGGGTCAGGTCATTCAGCATTTCACCGAATCCCTTCTCTGAAGAGGTCAGGCTGTCGTTCGAGGCTGAGAATCCTGTCGAGGTGATTCTGAAGGTTTATTCTTCTACAGGGCGATTGATAAAAATCCTTGCCGAAGGCAGGTTTGATCGTGGCAGGCACGAGGTTCAGTGGAACGGTGATGATAACAACGGAAACACGGTACCCGCCGGAGTTTACCTTGTAGTTTTGAAATCCGGAGGTGAAGAGGTATCAAAGGTTATTATCAGGAGATAGCCGGCAAAGAGAGGGACGCCATCCCTCGGGATGGCGTCCCTTTTTTTGAGATGGAGTCTCATTTAAACGAGACTCCATCTCAATTTAATGCCTTCTGTTTTATACCTTTACCTAATGTTTTATCAACTTGAAGGAATTTGCGCTTAAACAAGGTTGATGAAAATCAAAGAGAACTAAAAGGCAATCTTCTTCTAACAATCTTATTATCTGTACATTATGATGCTGTAAATCCTTGTCGGGAACGGAAGAAAAATCGGATTGCTGGCCCTGCCGTTCATCGTTGCCGGTTTAACCCTGAACATCCTCTACCCCGAAATCTTTAGCGTCTGCGGACCGACACTTGGTCTTATCATCGCTTCGGTCATCATACTCATACCGGGCATTATCATCTGGATATGGTCAGTGGTTTTGATCCTGACGAAGATTCCCCGCAGGGAACTGATCACCACCGGGCCTTATGCTCTGGTCAAGCATCCGCTCTACACCGGGGTGGCGCTACTCGTCCTGCCCTGGGTCGGCTTCCTGTGCAACACATGGCTCGGGGCCCTGATCGGCATTGTAGTTTACATCGGATCGAGGCTTTATTCGCCGGAAGAAGAAAAGATCCTGGCCAAGTTCTTCGGCCAGGCCTGGGACGATTATTGCAATAAAGTTCTCCTCCCCTGGATATAAGAGACCATATCGAAAATCGTAAATCGTAAATCGAATATCACTTAAAAATCCGGTAAACACATCCGGCTAAATCATCCGAAACGAACAATGATCCGTCGGGCCCGACCTGCACATCGGCCGGCCTTCCCCAAACCTCCTCCCCCTTCAGCCATCCGCTGGCAAATACTTCATAATGGATCGGCCGGCTCTCCGAAAGGGTGATGAATGAGATGCGATACCCGGTCTTTTTCGACCGGTTCCATGAACCGTGCTCGGCTATGAAAATCCCTCCCTGGTATTTCTTGTCAAACATTTTCCCGGTGTAGAATCTCATCCCTAAAGCAGCAACATGAGCCGGTAGCTCCATCGCCGGCGTAATGAAACTCTTATTCCGCGGCCGCTGCGGCCAGTACTCCGGATCGAAAGCTTTGCCGTTCATAAATGGAAATCCGTAGTGCGCCCCGGGTACCGGCGCTTTGTTCAGTTCGTCCGGCGGAAAATCATCCCCCATCTCATCCCTGCCGTTTTCGGTAAACCACATGATCCTCGTTTCAGGCTCCCAGTCGAATCCTACCGTATTCCTCACCCCTTCCGCATAGTATTCCAGGCCTCCACCGTCCAGCGTCATCCTTAATATTCTCGCATACCAGACACTGTCGGGCAAACAAACATTGCACGGCGCCCCCACCGGTACATACAACTTGCCATCGGGCCCAACCCGGATGAACTTCCATCCATGCCAGCGGTCGTCCGGGAAATTACCATTGATCTCTTTCGGTTCCGGCTTCTCGTCAAGGTATTGCATAATATCCTCATACTTCAGTATCCTGGAAACAGCCGAAACATAAAGGTCTCCGTTGTAATAATCGAGCCCCGCCGGCATATTCAGACTGTCGTCTACAATGATGACCGTACGATCCGGCAGTACAGCGTAAACCTTTCCCTCTACCATCGAACCGACGAACAGCGTCCCGTCTTCCGCAAAATCCATGGCACGGGCATTCGGCACCTGGTCGGTGTAAACCTCTATTTTGTAACCCGCCGGCAACATGATCCCGGCAAGATTTTCACCCGGTTTCAGGGCCGCCTGTCCAAACATCCACACAGGCAAAAACCCCATCCATCCAAAAAATAAACTAACTATTATCCTCATATCCTGAATAAATTCTAATCATCCCAAAATCAAATCCCAAAACCATTCCCTTTTCACTCTTCACTTTTCACTCTTCACTTTTCACTTTTCACTCTTCACTATTCTCCGGAATCGTCACCTTATTCCCATCCCGCTCGGCGCGATAATGCGGCGACATGATCTCAACCCCCGCCTTGTTGAACTCGTCCTGTATGTTCTGATGCAAGTCCGATTTGATTCTTACGATGCCATGAGAGTTTTTAACATAAGCGTTGATCTGGTAGCTGATATAAAAATCCTCCAGCCCGGTCTGCAAAACAAAAGGTTTCGGTTGAACAGCCACCCCCGCCGTCTTTTCCGCAGCCCGGATCAGAAGCTCATGCACCTTCCGCCACGGGGCATCGTAGCCAATCGTCACGGTCGTGTGAATGATAAGACCCTCATCCAGCGTTGCCGCTGTGAAATTAACCGTATAACCGGTCAATATCTTTGAATTGGGAATTGTAACTTCTTCATTCTTAATTGTTCTGAGCCTTGTCGTCATCAGGGTCTTTTCAATAACATCACCCGTAATATCTTCGATGGTGATCCTGTCGCCCACTTTATAAGGCCTCATGTAAGTGATCACCAGCCCGGCCAGGGTGTTTCCGATCAGTGAAGTGGAACCCAGCGAAATAAGCAATCCCAGGAAAACCGATACCCCCTGGAATATCGGGGAATCGGAACCGGGAAGGTATGGGAATATGATGATGAACATGAAAGCATAGAGCAGGATGCGGACGATATTAAAAGTCGGCAAGGCCCATTCGGGATGAAATCCTTTTATTACCAATGCTTTATTTTCAACTTCCTTCGTAAGATACCTGATAAGCCGGATCAGGTATTTGAATAATAAGTAGATAATAATGATGGTTATCAATTTTGGAAGATATCCGATGATACCCATAAGGATACTTTGTATCGGCTCCCAGATCATGGCGATAATCTTTCGGGTAATCCCCTCGGTCGATGGGAAGATGCTGAAAATCACCGGTAAGGCTACCAGGAACAGGATTATTATTAAAACAATCTTAATAAACCGCAACAATCCCCTGGCTACCACAAACTCACGCTCCGCCGTAAGAAACTCATATTCATTTATTTTGATGCTTTTGAAAAGACGTTCTTTATGCTTCTCTGCATATTTTATTATCTTCCTGAATAACCAGTTTAATAACCAGATGATCAATACCAGGACAAAGACCACAATCAGCGAGTAAGCAATGTTAGTAACAGTTGCCGTGATGTTGAATTTCGCGCTCTTCGCCGCCAGTTCCTCATTCAGCAAATTGAACACCCTACCTGAAATTTCATCCTGTGTCATACCTGTCCCCGCGGTATCCGCCGGCTGAATAACCATCAGCACCTTGTTGCGGTAAACAATGTAATAATCGCTTTCAACATAGAAACCGGTCAGCGAATCAGCATAAAAAACAGGCTCCTTCACCACCTTCATCAGCTTATCCGATATGGCAGCCGCGCGGTCTCCGGCTGAAAAAGCGCCATAGCCAGAATGGATTGTGAACAATGTATCTCCAAGAAGTACAACCGGACTACCGGCCTGGTCCACAAAGGCACCCTTCATGGCGGTTCCGCTGCCCGGCTGATCCTGTGCTTGAATTGTCAAAGCTGATATTACGGCAACCGCAGTTATGATTATCCTGACTATCTTCATATGTAAACTAAGCCCTTGGTTATATAACAAAGTTACATAAAATTGAGATGGGGCTGTCTCAAAAGTCCGATGTTTCAAATTGATGGTCTGACATTTGATGGTGCTCCAACGACTAAAGCTGTTGGTTCCTATGGATTTATGAAGATGGGAACCGACGGCTTCAGTCGTCGGACCACCAATAAAAAGCGAATAATTGTACTTTTGAAACACCCTCATCTCAATACCAACTCTTTTTCCTCCTACTTTTGATAGTTGATTTCAGGAAAAACTCCTGGTCATCATTTAACCAAAACTGTATTATGAATTTACTATTCAGAGCATTTCTCCTGATACTTACAGCCGTTTGCTTTATTACCGCGACTAACGCCCAGATCACCCCTCAGGTCCGCCGGGCCGTTCATTCCGATAAAACACCCCCGCTCAGGGAAATGCGGTTGATCGAACCGCAGCCTCGCGACCGAAGCTGGAAGAACGGAATTATCCGCAATGAGGACTCGGGCCGGAAGCGAAACGAAAATCCTTCTCCCCTGCCGTCGGGGTTGGATCCTGCACTGCAGTCAGAATTCGGATTCCGGGATTTTCCGGGAATGGTGGCCAACTTCGAAGGCGTTCCGAACCGGAACTCAGTCTACCCGCCCGATACCGACGGAGATGTCGGCCCCAACCACTATTTCCAGATGATCAACCTGTCGTTCCAGATCTTCGACAAGCAGGGAAATTCTCTCTACGGGCCTGCCGACAATTCCACCCTCTGGAGCGGGTTTATCGGCTCCTGGACAGGGACCAACGACGGCGACCCGATCCTGTTGTACGATGAAATGGCCGATCGCTGGGTAGCTACCCAATTTGCCATCAATACTTCCGACGGCACTTACTGGGAGCTTGTCGCCCTCTCGGAATCGGGTGATCCGCTAGGGGCCTATTACCGCTATGCTTTCCAGTTCCCGGCTTTCAACGACTATCCGAAAGTGGGCGTCTGGCCCGATGGCTACTATTTTTCCTTTAATATGTTCGGCAACGACTACCGCAGGGCAGCCGTATGCGCCCTCGACCGCGAAGCGATGCTGAACGGCGACCCCGGTGCCCGGATGGTGCTTTTCGACATGCCGCAGGGAAGCGAACCCTGGAGCCTCCTGCCGGCCGATTTCGATGGCCCCCCGCCACCCGCCGGCAGCCCGAATTACTTTATCTACGCCATGGATGATGCCTTTGGCAGCGGCGACTACCTGAGCCTGCGGGCTTTCGTCACAAACTGGGATGCCCCTGAAAACTCAACTTTCCTGGAGATCGGCCGCCTGGATACCGAACCTTTCAACTCATTCTTCTGCGAAGCCTCTTTGGGCGCCTGCCTGCCGCAACCCGACAACGGGCCGAACCTGGAGGTGCTTTCCGACAGGCTGATGTACCGCCTGCAATACAGGAACTTCGGCACCTATCAGACGATGGTCACCAATCATACGGTCAATGCCGACGGACAGGGACATGCCGGTATCCGCTGGTACGAGCTGCGGAATAACAACGACGGCAACTGGTTCATCTATCAGCAGGGCACCTATGCCCCCGATGAGAACGACCGCTGGATGGCCAGTATCGCCATGGACGGCCGGGGGTATATCGCCCTGGGATTCAGTATCGTCAGCCCGGTCATGTACCCTTCGATCCGTTATACGGGCCGTAGCCCGAACGATCCCCTGGGTCAGATGACCTTCTTTGAAGAAGAAATTATGGCCGGAACCGGTATCCAGACCGGCAGCGCGGCACGCTGGGGCGACTACAGCATGATGTCGGTCGATCCGGCCGACGATACAACATTCTGGTTTACTACCGAATACGTAAAAAACTCCGGCCAGGTGAGCTGGAAAACACGAATAGCCGGATTCAGAATGGTGGAAGACAACCTGGCGCCGGCAGACGTCCTCGACCTGCAAGCTACTGCCAATACTACCAACTCCATCACGCTCCGATGGACAGCCACCGGTAACGACGGAAATACCGGTACGGCTTTCCTCTACGACATCCGCTACTCCAAAGTGCCCATCACGGATGAAAACTTCGATGCCGCCATCCAGGCTGAGAACGAGCCTGTCCCCTCTGAATCCGGCTCCCAGGAGGTGTTTACCATAAATGATCTGGAGTTCAGCACCACCTACTACCTGGCCATGAAGGTCCGCGACCGCCAGTTCAATTTCACCGGGCTTTCTAACACGGTGCAGGCCTTGACCCCGGGCAAGCCCGTGATGGCGGTGGAGGAAACGGCTATCGTTCAGAAGATATTCCCGGGCTCGGCCGGGGCCAGGGAATTCATCATCCGGAATACCGGTGAGAGCGATCTCTGTTTTAAGACTCAGAAAGAGGCCGCGGGCGGAATAAAACATCCCCGAAACCTGGGCGATTATGCCGACCGAAGCCGGCAATCCGATCCGGATGCTGACGCCTGGGTGCGCGAAGCCCTGTCGAATGACGGCCTGAGCGGATCCCGCGCAGCCGGCGATATCCTGGGCGAATACACCGGGGCCACCTCCTCCATCTCCGGGATGACATGGGTCGGGAACAACATCTTCATGCTCGATATGCAAAACAACCTCCTGCTGACTTACGACACGGCCCTGCAAGCTATAACCGGCGAAGTGACCGTGCACGAAAATCCTTTCAGCATCGCGTGGGACGGGGAACTTCTCTGGATCGGCGACAATAACGGCAATATCACGGCGTACCACCCCGACGGCAGTTCGGCCGGCTACTCCTTCAGTTGCCCGCAAATCGGATACCCGACACTGTCGTGGGACGGCGAAGCCTTCTACACCAATACGATCATTTCCAATAACCCGTATGTTTACCGCGTCGACGAGACCGGGAAAATCCTTGAATCCTTCCGCTTTATGCTGAATTCGATGCAGATCTGGCAACTGGCATACGTGCCGGAACACTATTCGGGGCCATTCTGGTTTACCAACAACAACGGGATCATCGGGCAGGCTATGGTGGATGAGAACAACACCGGCACTATTTTACAGCAGTTTGCGGCCCCTTTCACCATCTCGTTTGCCCTCTGTCACGACCACACCGACCTCTGGTACGGAAAACCCGGCGGTACCCTTTACCGGATCGATGATGGAACCGATGAAGTCAACTGGCTGACGATCGAACCGGGCAAAGGAACTGTCCCGGCTGCAAGCCAACTGTCGCTGGCCCTGAATTTTAACGCCGGCGGGTTTGACTTCGGAAATAAACTTGCCAATGTGACGATCCTGACAAATGATCCGGAAGTTCCGTCGGTCACATTACCTGTCGACATGGTCGTAACCGGATTTTCCCTTGGCCCCGACACCAGCTTTTGCGGGCATCTCAACATTACCCTCGACCCCGGTGAAGGATTCGCAGGCTACCTGTGGTCAGACGGGTCCACCGGGCAGACTATGGAGATCGATTCTGCCGGCTATGGCCTGGGAATCGCCGGTATCTGGGCCGAAGCCACCGATATCGGGGGGATGGTTTTAAGAGACTCCATCTCAATCAATTTCCTGGATTGCACCGACATCATCGAATTTTCTTCCGGACTTAAGGTGAAGATCTATCCAAATCCGACTAACGGCAGTTTTACGGTAGAATCGGAAGGAAATCATGAAGAGATGCTGAAACTTTTCCTGCTGAATCCGGAAGGAAAGACCATGATGGAATTTGAGATGGCATCTCCGGGAAAACAATCATTTACACCCGATTTAAAGAAAAACGGGAACTATCTCCTCAGATTGTCTTCCGGAGGCAAAACCAAAGTGATCAAACTGATGGTCATCTAACAGTTGCGACAAACCCGGGAGCCGTGCTCACTTCACAGCTACATGCAGGGCGGCGACCCCACCGCTCAGGCGGGTAAACGATACAGAGGTAAAACCGTGCTGCTTCAGCAGATCGCAAATCTCTTCCGGCTGATAATAACGGATAACGGAGTAAGACAGGTATTTGTAAGCGGGCCAGTTGCCCGATATCATGCCACCGACCGGGTACACAAAGAACCGGGTGTAAAACCTGAATAAAACTCTTAGCCACCCCCATTTCGGCTGGCTGCTTTCGATGATCACAAAACGCCCGCCGGGCTTCAGCACCCGGTTGATCTCCGCTAAGAATTTCGGCGTATCGAAATTTTTGAAAGTAAGGTTACGGAAAGCAAAAGAGATCCCGATCGAATCGAAATGGTTGTCGGGGAATGGCATGGCGGCAGCGTCACCTTGCTGGTAAACAATGCCGGCCTGATGCCTTTTTATCGATTTCTTACGGGCAATCTCCAGCATCGGCTCACTGTAATCATAACCGGTAATTTCAACCGTTCCGCGGCTCATCCGCGAAAGCCGGATCGCCAGGTCGCCGGTCCCGGTGCACAAATCCATGATCCTCTCCGGGTTTCCGGCCAGGCAGGCACTGGCCGCCCTCTTCCGCCAGCGCTCATCCAGCGTAAGTGTAAAAATCCGGTTGATGATATCATAACTGGGCGGAACAGCCGTGAAAATCTTGTAAAGCGGCCGCTGGCCCGGAGTCTTCTTGTCTTTCATAAAAACCAATTACGCCGCAAAAATAACCTTTAACTACCAATCCCTGACTTCAATTTTGAACTCAGCACTTTGAACTTCAACTTTGAACTTT
>ENA-UOWO01004383-UOWO01004383.1-activated-sludge-metagenome-genome-assembly--contig:-NODE-4383-length-15625-cov-5.123892_pt1 | contig 15625 bp, 10 predicted proteins | sample MGYA00238148_ERZ761564 | MGnify/ENA primary metagenome ERZ761564 (study PRJEB28885, sample SAMN05720194) | activated sludge metagenome | isolation source: Anaerobic digester | place: USA...
CTGCTATTGTTAACATTCAATTTCCCGAAGGTAATCGTTGATAATTTTACGGAACAAGTATCCGATAAAGAATAATCGAGCACACCATCGCTAAAAAAATCAGTTCCGATTTCTGAAGAGTCTGCATCACAAGACAAAACAGAAACAAATACCAGACACCAAACTAATATTCTCATGCATTCCTTTCAAATGAAGGCACAAATGAATGATCTGGATGAGGCACTTGAAAGTATTGTAGACCAAAGCGGTTATTGTGTATACATAATCAACACTTATAACTATTCCCCAAATACTAAAATCAAATAATGTTCTGATCCATGAATGAGGATTGTCAATAAAAGCAAAATAAAACACATCATTGCAAAACCAGTTTAGGTAGTGGCATTTTTATGTCTTGTCGCAAATAGTTGTGCAATGAGAAGACGTGACCGTAGTTTGCTGCATGATGAATTCCAATAAAGTGAAATTTGCCATTACCCTGCAAATCGTATACTTTCTAACACAGATTTCCTTACACGCTCAAAATACCTTTAGCTCTCCATATTCAGTTTATGGAATTGGAATGCTTCACTATCGCACTTCTTCATTAAGCAGAAGTATTGGGGGTACAGGCATTGCAGTTCAGGATGAGTATAGTATCAATCCAATTAATCCTGCTTCGTATAGTTCGATTAAATCACCCATTACTCACATTCATGAAATCGGATTGTATATTGAATCTAATCGATATACATCACAATCAACAATAGAATCAAAAACCAGTGGCGGAATAACCAATTTGAATTATTGGTTCAAGTTTGCCAAGTGGTGGTCTGCTACAGCAGGACTTACTCCTTATAGTTCGGTGTCGTATAAAATAAAAACACAACGAGAACTCGCAACAACTTCGCTGGTAAATTATACTTATGAGGGGAGTGGAAACATCAACCAACTTTATTTAGGCAATGCGTTCAATGTGGTGAAAAATTTATCAGTAGGCGTTCATGCTGCTTACTTCTTTGGAAATATTCTCAAAACTGAATCTTTAGATCTGTATGATGGCGAGAGTTACCTTACCTATGAAAACAAAATAGTAGCACGCACATTTCATTTTGACTTTGGACTACAATACAAAATCAATTTCAAAAACAAATCACTTGTTATTGGTATCATCGCTGACGATGGGCTGACATTAACAGCAAAGCAGCAAAATGCGCTTTACGATCATAACGCTGATACCCTTAGCAGCGGTGTTGGCAAAACCCTAAAGTATAAACTTCCGAAATATGCCGGAGTAGGATTATCGCTTAACTCAAAACGCTACACCATAGCGGCTGATCTGAAATTTGAAGATTGGAGTAATGCCAGTTATGCAAAAGAAGAAGTAGTACTTCAAGATACCTGGAAGTTTTCAGCTGGATACATTTACAAAGGAAACCCCGAAGCTGAAAACTATTTTGGCTTGGTTTCCCTTCGCACCGGATTTAATGTTCAGCAGTATCCGCTAAAATTAAAAGGTAAAAGTTCACTCATGTGGGGCTGGTCAGCAGGGGTTTCTTTACCAATGTTTGATGGTAAGTCTGCTCTTAATCTTACCTATTCAATGGATCAGTTCGGTACGGTTGAAGATAAACTCGTTCTTCAACGCTCTCAAAAATTTATTCTTGATCTTGTGATACGCGATTTGTGGGGAAACAAAAGAAGAGCCGATTGATCTTCAGTACTTTGAATGCGTTTACATTTTGAAAATACATTAGAAAAATAAATCTAAATAATCTCAGGAATCTCCATCTTAACAGTAGTACCTCTTCCTACTTCTGATTCAATATTAATTTTTCCGTGTAGTTTTTCTATCGTTTCCTTTACAATATAAAGACCGAGGCCAGATCCTGCCCCATCATCTGTGGCGCGATAAAACATTTTGTAAATATTAGGCAGATGATCTTTATCGATTCCTTTACCATTGTCTTGTATCGCCAATGTTGCTGCGTGTTCCTGAATATCAACATCCACATGTATTACAGGATCTTTTCCGTTTCTGTATCGGATCGCATTTGAGATGATGTTGTTCAAAATAACTTTCAAGCGCCAACGATCAGAATAAAAAGGCTTCTCTTGTCGGATATGAATTACCTTCTCCACTGGTTTACCGGTACTGGTTGCAAACCGTAGCTGATTAAATGTTTCTTCTATCAATGGTTCAAAAAGAATTTCTTCTCGCTTTACTTCCAATCTGGAGTTGCGGGATTGGTCCAGAATCTCCTTTATAAAGTTATCTTGTTGTAAAGCACTCTTATGCACCATGTCGAGGTACAAATCTTTCATCGCACCATCTGTATCTTTCTTTGCCAGATTAATCAATCCTAAAACAGAAGCAATCGGTGCACGTAAATCGTGCGAGACGCTATACACAAAATTATCAAGCTCTGTGTTTCGTTTGCTAAGTTCATTGTTGGTACGATGCAATGTTTCTTCAGCCCTGTTCCGAATGTTAATTTCATCATTTAATTCTTTTGTTCGCTCTTGAACTATACCTTCCAGATTGAAATTAAATTCCGTCAGCTTTAGCTGAGCTTCTGCGCGTTCCTTTACAGTTGCTGAAAGAATGATGGTAGAGGTACTTAATACTCCAACAAAAATCTGTAGCAACAACATGGAGTCATACGATTCAACTAATACAAAAGGGCCGCTGCCTATACTGGTGATATAAATTGAAAATAATGAAGTAACAAGAACGCCAGCAATAGCAATCATTAAATCGAAACGAAATGCGAGCCAGAGTAAAAAAGGAATTACCAGAAATGGAAGTGCATGTTCTAATGTAGGTTGAAGGTATTCCACCTGCAGCAGTCCGTAAATTCCTGCAATAAAGACTAGAAAAATTCCCACCTCAACTCCCTTCTCAGTAGAAAATTTATAATTGTGTTTTTGCGCAATCGCCAACACAAAAGGAGTGAACAATAAAATGCCCACCACATTTCCTACCCACCATGAGAATCCGGTTCGCAGTGTATTTTCAAGCAGTCCGACATTATTGAGATACAATGTCCAGGTACCAATACTGGCACCTACGAAACACATCAGCATCGTAACGAATAAAAATCGAAATGCATTCTTCGTGTTTTTAAAGGGATACCTATCCTTAATCCAACCCTGCACCAAATAGTTTCCGATAACTGCTTCAAGCGTACTGCCTATCGCAATCATACTACTAATTGTAATGATAGTTTGTGCAGGTAAGCTTGGTGTATTCCAATATGCCATGATGTTGGCCACCAACGCACCGATTGTAATGCCAGGCCACGAAGATCTTCCCAATAAAATTATCAATGCAAAAGCTATCCCCGATGGTGGCCATGTAGGCAAAGCATTTGTATGCTCAAATGCTAAAAAATAACCCAGCCTGGCAAACACATAGTAAAGTAAGGCAACCCCCATAATTTTGAGGTCGACACTGTACTTAAGTGGTAGTTTAATGTTCATAAATAATCATCTCATTATCAGGTAAATATAGAATTCGATTCTGCATTATCCAATTTTACATGAGAGAGGTATTGTTTTGACAGTCAGGCGGCCGATTTTAAAGGTTCAATCGACTTTCACACGTTTATTAAACGAATACCTATGCCGAAAAAACTCAATATTTTACGTTCCTCATCAGCTTGTCGTACATGAACTGAAAATCCTATCTTCACGAAGATTTTATCGCTCTATGGATCTTACTATTCTCTTTTCACCCATTGATGAATTGCTTTACGCAGATATTACATCATCATCATCTTTCTATAAAAACATCCGTGCCTTTACTGAAAAAATGCCGGACTATAGAGGTGCGCACATCGCCATCTTTGGTGTAAAAGAAGAACGCGGAACAATTTCAAATACAGGTACCGCTTATGCGCCCGATGAAATCAGGAAGAAATTATACAACCTAAAAAAAGGAATAGGCTCTAACTACATTGTTGACTTAGGAAATCTGAATGCCGGACATGATCTTGAAGAAACCTACGTGCGCATCAGTGAGGTTTGTAGAATGTTATTAGAACATAATGTACTCCCTGTTATACTGGGTGGATCTCAGGATTTGGATTATGGACAATACGCTGCTTATGAAACAATGGATAAGCTCGTCAGTCTTTTGAATGTAGATGCCTTTCTGGATCTGGACGATAAAAAAGAGTCAAGCGTTAGTCAACATCACATTCACAAGATATTACTTCACGAACCGAATTTTCTTTTCAGTTACACCCATCTGGCCTATCAAAGCTATTTGATCGATCCGCTCTCTATTTCAATTCTTGAAAAACTATACTTTGAAGCCTTTCGCATTGGGGAGATGCGCACCAATATGAAAGAGATTGAACCAGCCATTCGCAATGCAGATATGGTGTCGTTTGATGTTACTGCCATTCGTTCCGCTGACGCACCCGGAAATAATCGTGCGCAGCCTTTTGGCTTAACGGGCGAGGAAGCTTGCCAAATTTGTTGGTATGCTGGACTCAATGAAAAACTAAGTTCAATCGGATTCTATGAATACAATCCTCAGGCCGATGATGCACAAAAGAAAACAGCATCTGTTATTGCTACAATGGTGTGGTATTTCATTGAAGGGTATTATCATCGTAAAAATGAACAAAACTTTAAGAGCAATGACTTCATGAAATATTCTGTGTCGATGCCGGTTGAGCCTGAAGTCATTACCTTTTACAAAAGTAAGTTAAGTGAAAAATGGTGGATGGAAGTTCCCTACCCGGATGGGCGCGAACGCTATTCACGCAACAGTATTGTGCCTTGCAGTTATGGCGATTACCAAACTTCAATTAAAGGCGAAGTTCCTGAGCGATACATCAGTACTATTGCAAAATTGATTTAGCTGATCGTTAATTGTTCTTTGTGACAACTACTAGATACTGGATCGCAACATCCTTTACAGTACGTTATTCAACTGCTCCTTTATCTTTTCCAATTCTTCTTTCATAATGACCACATGCTTTTGAATGTTGGCATCATTTGCTTTTGAACCGATGGTGTTTATTTCGCGGCCAATTTCCTGGGCAATAAATCCAAGCTTCTTTCCATTGCTTTGCAATTCGCGAAGGATCTGAGAAAAATAATCAAGGTGTGATTTAAGGCGTACCTTCTCTTCGTTAATATCAAGCTTCTCGATGTAGAAAATAATTTCCTGCTCTAATCGGTTGGTGTCATATCCTTCTTCGCCAAAAAAAGAAATGATGTTACCTTTCAATTTTTCGCGAATGCGTTCTGCTCGTTTAGGATCAAGCGCTTCCACATTTTTTAATTCGCGTGCAATTACTCCAATGCAATCATGCAGCATCTTTTCCAATACACTTCCTTCTGTCTTGCGAAAATCCTGACATCTATTAATGGCTTCATCTAAACCAGCCCTTACTCTTTTCCATTCTTCATCATCACCAACCTCCTTTACATTGCCTTGAATTACATCAGGTGAATTAAGGGCCAATTCAAAAAGTTGATCGTGTGAAGCGCCTACCTTATCCGCAAGCTTTTTCAATTCAGTAAAGTAGGCTGTAAATAATTTCTCATCATACGTTTGTTTGACAGTTGAATCTCCATGGCGCATGTGTTCAATAGCAAGTGAAACTTTTCCGCGTTCCAGTTTCTCACTTACCAGATTGCGAACTTCAATTTCTTTATCAGCAAAAATTTTTGGTAGCCGTAAACTAAGATCAAGAAATTTTGAATTCAGACTTTTGATTTCTACGTTAATTTGCACCTGACCATCATCAATATTCGATTGGCCAAAACCTGTCATGGATTTTATCATGTATAAACTTCTGCTTTTAATTGAGAAGTGAGGCGCAAATTACAAAATCACCATCAGAAATAAAGGAAGATTAAGGACCTGGACAGGAAGAGGTATTCAAAGTAATATTACAACCTTCCGAGGTTTACAGAGGATATTGCCTTTAATCTAAAGTTGAAATGGATATTCAGCGTTTCTACTTTAGGTCAGATTACACCTTAGAAATCAAACCCAAGTGTAAAATGAAAGCGAGGCTTTTGCACCTGATAGTTCTCTACCGGCCAGGCAAGATCTCCCTTAACGTAATAACCGAATACCACCGTTCTGACACCAAAACCATAACTATACAGCCAAGGATTTAAGTAGTTCTTAATGTCAATTTCGAAGGGGCCGTCAACAATTTGTGAAACACTTACGCTATTATTATTGCCTGATCCAAATGGAGGCTTGCCACTCCAACTTGTGCCAACATCATAGAAGCCTACAAACATCAGGTTCTTCAAAAAATTTGAAGTAATAGGACCACTTGACAATGCCTTAACAACCGGAATGCGTAACTCGGCACTACCCATCATTACGCTATTTCCAAACAAGGTAGAAAGATCAAAACCACGAAGATTAGTAGCAAACTCTACAAAAAGTATATCCTGATTTTCTCCTTCTGATCCAAGCGGATTAGGTTGCCCTTCGCTGGTTCGTCCACCAACCTGAGTAGTGTTGTAAAACCAACTGTCCATTCCGCCCAATAAATATTTCTTTGGTGCATTGCCAAAGAACGTTCCGGCATACCCCCTGAACGCTATTACAATTTCTTTATAAATTTTTTGATAGTGACGAAGATCAATCGATGCCTGGCTAAAACTCATGTCGGCATTACCAAGACCTTGATGATGTTGAAAAAATATTTTACCACGCGTACCTTCAATCAAATTTAAACCAGTTGAAATTGAATTATCATAAACCAGCTCCGATTGAATTCCGGCATAATAATTAACATTTGGTGTTTGTGTTACCGGAGTTGTTGGATAATCTGTTTCACCCAGATCAATGGATCGCGCTGCTTCAGCAAATGGCTTGAGCGTAAAGCGCAATCGGTCAGTAATAGGTAATGATGCATTCAACTCAATTCTGTTCAATGTGTATTTGAAAGAATTACTCGGCTCGGTTTGAGGCAATGTTTCCCAACGAATTGCCTTTCTATCATAACGCAAACTAAAATCAATAAGCGATGGAAGATATTGAAATTCCAAAAATACATCTCCTCCTCTCAGGTTGAGTGGTGTGTACAATCCGCCATTGATACGATAGTTTTCAAGCATATCATTCATCTGGGTTTCGAGTTGAATACCAAAACCCCTCATATTGTCGACCGTAAAGGATGTAACAAGATTATCGGCACTAAACTTTGGCTCATAAGGGAACGGCCCTTTTAAACTACCCTTGTCATTTGCCTTTTTATATCGACTTAAAAACGATTCGGTTGGTTTGGCTGGTTTGTCCACCTCATCTTCAAATACATAATTATCGGTGTTGACACTTTGCTCTTTCTTCGCAGGTGTCTGAACAATTACGGTATCCGAATTTATATTCGCTCTAGATTTAAAAGAAACTGAATCAGGATTTTTTTCCGCAGCCTGTTCTTCTTTTGCTTCGTTCAATCGGCTATTGAGCAACTCTTTTACGCTCATGTTTTTAGGCTCATCTTTCTTTCGCTTGTCGCGAATAACCCGTGCTTGCTGCATTTGCTTCCGCATAGTAGCAGGAGTAAAGACTTGCTTTTGGGTTGTGAAGTCACGACTTACAAAAATATTTTCTCTTAGATTTCTAGACGTCACCCACGCCATCATGTTGTTGGCATAGTTAAGATCGTACGACTGAATGCTGGAAGAGAAATTCGTAATCTGAGAATAGATACCAGTTAAGCGATTAAACTTAAAAAGGTTAATAATCCCACGCTGGTCGGTGAGGTATAAAAAGTTATTATCATCAATGGCAATGGGCATCACATCCTTACTTACGGTATTGGTAACGCGTGTCAGTTTTAAGTTTGTGCTGTCGAGATCATAAATAAATAAATTGTAGACATCAGAAAGCTGCTGGAACTGCGGCTTGGCAACACTTCGCAAAGTATCGTTGCTGCGATTAGAACTAAACACAACCCGGTTTGTATTTGGAATAAACGTTGGATCAAGATCATCAAACAAATCATTTGTTAATCGCTTAACCCGATCGCGTCTTGTACTGAGCAGAAATAAATCACTCTTCCCGTCAAAGTCGGCACTCATAATGATCAGTCTTCCGTTACCGGAGAAATCAAAACTTCTGATGTTGCTGAACTTCTCGAGTTCGCGAGGCACTTTTGTTCGTGTGCTTAAATCGTAAAGCCAGAAAACATACTGTCCATATTTCACTGCAATAACGCCCAACGTATTGGCGTCTGACCATGCGATAATAGGTTGTCGATAATCAACACGTTGGCCTATGACTTTGCTGCCTCCTGAAATAATCTTTTTTTCTCGCCCTGTTTCCAATGACCGAACGGTGACAACGTATCGACCGCGATCATTTTCTGCATACGCAATGTTGCGTCCATCAGGACTGATTTTTATGGTGGTGAATTCTGTTGTGCGATTGTCTTGACGGGTAAAATGCAGCGAGTCATCTGGTGTTAGATACGATTTTGATACCGTACTTTCCATTTCTGTATAAAATTTTCTCCACTCCACTAATAACTGTTTGAAGCTAATGCCGAGTGTTATTGTAATACTTCGTTCTTCATTGCGAGTAACACGTGTATAGTTCAGGATATTGGCCATGCTGCTTTTGCCATACTTCTCTGTAATGAAATTCCAAATGGATTGACCCACCAGAGCAGCTTGCTTCCCGGTAAGACGGGTAGCATGATTTGCTTTGCGCGTTTGAATAAGCTCACGAATATAATCATCCATTTCAATGCTCCAGCCTCTCGCTACATAGAGCGAAGCGCCATGCGCAAACCAATCGGGTAGATTCTGTAAGATTGAACTTTGAAATATATCCTTCAGATTTCCACCATACATCATTTCATTAATCATCAAATCCGACATTTTAAAAAGCAACTCATCTTTAAATTCCTGAGCCGTTCCCAAATGCGCAACTTCGATATAGGGTTTTATAAAATTGGTTTCCCCACCTGTTTTGTACAAGCTGCGGTTCAAGCCCATATTACTTTGGCGTAAATCGGCTAATGAGTTATATAAAAATATTTTCGTTTTAAAATACGGAGGGTAATCAATCTGATCGGTGATGCGATCAAATTCAGATTCCAAAAATTCAAGCGCCTCTTGCGCGATACCTTTACGAGCATCATAATAATATACATCGAAGTTTTCTCCGCTTAAATATTGCCATTCAAACTGGCGAAATTGAATACGATTCTTACCAAAAACTTCATCCGCATGTTGTGCTTGTGCCTCTAAAACGGTGATGAATGTAGCTACCAACACCAATGCAAACGCAACGAAACCTCTTCTTGTAAAACCCATAGCTATAATGACGAACTCGAATATACTGATTTATAACGCTCAATACCCACCTCTTTGTTTACCGGCACTTGATTTTCTGTTGAGCGGATTAAAATCATCGAAAAATACGGTGCTAAACTCACACCTTTTGTACCTAAACCATTAAAAATAAATACCGCGCGCAATTGTGAATGCTCACCCAAAATTGGCCTTCGATCTGGCGTGGTCGGACGCAATCCCCATTGCTGATCAATAACGGTGTATTGAAACTGACAAATTGCATTTATCTTTTCCTCTAGCTCCGTTCTGGATGATTCCGTAACTCCCAATGTATTGTCATTAAAATTATAAGTAGCCCCCACCCGCCACCGATTTTCTTTTAAAGGCAAAACATATACTCCCCGATTAATAATAATAGAAGAATGTGTATTTCCCTGAAGGGTTATGGTTTCTCCCTTTAATGGTTTTACTGGAAGCCCATTGAAAATCGGATTGGGTTGTGTGCCATTGCAGAAGATGATTTTACCAGCACTAAACTCTTTATACCGAATCGTGGTCTCCTCCACAATCAGTTGTTTAAAATTAAATTCCTCGTTCAGATAATGCTCCGTTTCAATAATTCTATTCCTAACTGCCGACATGTATTTTATAGTATCCAAGTAGCCACATTGTTTTAGCATTAATCCCCCAAAATGATCCCTAGCCTCCGCAACAGAAGGCTTGGTTAAAACCGTATCAATACAAGCTGAAAATGCTGGCTCCGCACTTTTGGCCATCCATTCATTTTGCTCTTCAATCGTTATGAAAGGACGATAGAGCGGCATAGGATGGAAAAAAGATGATTTGGTAAGTACCTCAGCATCAAGATAGAATTCATGGAGGTAAGGGAACAGCACATCGGCCATCCAAGTTTTTACCATTTTTTTTCCGGTAATGGGATTAAATAAACCAGCTGCAACAGATGACGCACGATTCAAATCGGGTTGATCAATAACCAGTATTTTCTTGTTGAGCTTTAGAAGTTGAATAGCCACTGCAGAACCCGCCAACCCCTGACCCACTATGATATAATCTACCTTAATTTTTTCACTCATAAATTAAATTGCAACCTACTGAACCTTCATGAGGTACCATAGAATACCAGCCAACATTTTTATACTTTATCAAACAAGATTGGCGGCAAAAATTATATTGATAGAGACTTAAATTTCAGGTTAATGTAAACTTTTCCAGCACTCAAGGCGGATTCAGTACATGAAATCAAATGCCTGATAAAATTCGGTTATTTTTGCAGCAAATCGATATCATGCTAACGATCCAATCTTTTGAATTCAATCCTTTCCAGGAAAATACCTATGTGCTGTTTGACGAAACCCAGGAGTGTGTCATTATTGACCCGGGATGTTTTGTGGATCATGAACGAAAAGAACTAACTGATTTCATAGAAGCGAAACATCTTCATGTGAAAATGCTTCTAAACACGCATTGCCATATTGATCATGTGTTGGGAAATTATTTTGTAAAAGAAAAATTTAGAACAAAGCTCTACATTCATCCTAAAGATGAACCGGTGTTGAAATCGGTTAAGGTATATGCGCCAAATTATGGTTTTGCTACCTATACCGAAGCAGAGGTTGACGCGTACTTAGAAGAAGGTGATACGGTATCTTTCGGAAATCAGAATTTTAAAGTGTTATTCGTACCCGGACATTCCCCTGGTCACATTGCATTTTATAATGAAAAAGAAAAAGCCCTAATAGCTGGCGATGTTTTGTTTTTGAATAGCATTGGCAGAACCGATTTGCCGGGAGGTAATCATGCTACCTTAATCAACAGCATCCGCGAAAAGTTTTTTTTGTTGCCGGATGATGTTATTGTTTATCCCGGTCATGGCCAGGAAACAACCATCGGTTTTGAGAAAAGAAATAATCCGTTCTTGCAGTAATATAGATGCTAGACACTAAACTTTAGAATGGCGTTAAGTTTAAAAATCATACATCGTACATCATAAATAGAAAATTGCTCCTTCATGATTAAACATCTTCCAAATTTTTTAACCTGTTGCAACTTGGTATGTGGTTGCCTGGGGATCATTTTTCTTTTTGAAGGTAGCGCAATACCTACCGCATACTTCGTGATAGCCGCTGGTATTTTTGATTTCTTCGATGGTTTTGCCGCCCGCATTTTTAAATCCAATTCGGCCATTGGAAAAGAACTTGATTCACTTGCCGACATGGTGAGCTTTGGTGTCCTTCCTGCATTTTTTATGTATTCGATTTTAGCATCCAAATCATCCTTTCCATACTTACCTTATGTTGCTTTATTGATTGCAGTTTGTTCCGCTCTTCGTTTGGCCAAATTCAATATTGACGAAACACAAAGCGATTCATTTAAAGGCCTGCCAACACCAGCAAATGCCATCTTTATTACCTCTTTATCATTTCTTACCCTACCTGTTTTTGAAGTAGTTCACAATCCCAATACCTTATTGGTGATCACCCTTATTTTTTCACTTTTAATGGTATCGCGGTTTGATTTGTTTGCGCTAAAGTTTAAAAATTTCAGCTGGGCTGATAACAAAATCAGGTTTACCTTTCTTATACTTTCTGTATCTCTGGTAGTCTTGTTGCAATGGGCAGCGCTTCCGCTGATTATAATTTTATATATCGCAATGTCGTTAGGTTTGCAGTCAATTCTGAAATAAGGATTAATTTTCGGTTTAAATTAAACAGGTTGAATTCGGTTAATACCATTCGGGTGTTTTTAATGTGGTTTTGTGCAGTTGGGGTTCTCTCAGTTACTGCTCAATCCTCCATATTAAGTCAGGGCAACTGGTACAAGGTATCGGTTGAGAAGAATGGTGTGTATAAAATTACGTACGATCAGTTTAAAAAGATGGGCTTCGATCCTGAGAAAATCGATCCTCGAAAAATAAAAATTGCAGGTAATGTAGGTGGGATGCTACCGCAACCGAATAGCACATCTCGCCCTGTTGATCTTACCGAAAATGCCATCTTTGTTAGTGGTGAAAGTGATGGTAAGTTTAACAAAGAAGACTTTATTCTTTTCTATGCTGAAGGCGCTGATGGCATTCGCTTTAATGCATCAAAAAAAATTATTGCGTACGAACATAATTTGTACAGCGAGCAAAATTTCTATTTCGTTTCCGTTTCAGATACCAACGGCAAACGAATTACAACTTCAGAAAATCTTGGAACAGGTTTCCCGATCGTCAATACCTTTAATGATTTTGTTTTTCATGAGTTTGATGATTACAACGAATTAAAATCAGGAAGAGAATGGTTTGGTGAACAGTTCAATTTTTCGGCTGATCAGATTTTTAAATTTGAGATCAGCGGTATCGCTAACAACACTAACATCACATGGGTTTCTGATGTGATGGCCCAATCATTCAATGGGTCCTCTTTTAAATTGTTTTTCAACAATAATGAGATTGGAACGCAAAGCATTTCCTCCATACCCAACTCTACCTATGGTTTAAAAGGTCGACACAAAAGAGACAGCATCACTTTTGGTTCTGGTATGGTGAATGCATCGGCAACAGCCAATCAGGAAATAAAATACCAATACGTAAAAGCAAGCTCTGGAAAATCAATTGGCTTCCTTGATTTCTTCCTCGTTGGTTTTACGCGCAACCTCTCTCTTTATGGAGATCAGACTTCGTTTCGATCGGCCTTAAGTTTAAATCAAAACACATCTCTATTTGAAATTACAAATGCCTCACCGAATTGTCTCATTTGGAATGTAAGCGATCCATCAAACATAATTCAACAAGATTTTACTTTACTAAACAACATTGCCTCTTTCTCAACCACCACAAATACCGTAAAAGAATTTATCATCTTTAACCAGACCGTTCCTGCTCCAACATTGGTAGGTAAAGTTTTAAATCAGAATTTACATGGTGCCTCAACACCCAATCTGATTATTATTTCTCACCCCGATTTCTTTACAGAAGCTACACGACTTGCCCAACATCGGCAAACTCATTCCGGTTGGACTACCCTGGTCGTGACCCCTGAACAAGTCTACAATGAGTTTTCTTCCGGGCGACAAGATCCAACAGCGTTTCGCGATCTCGCAAAATACCTTTATGATAAAAATCCATCGACATTAAAATCGTTGTTGTTTATGGGCAGAGGATCATACGATTATAAAGCACGCATTGCTTATAACACCAACTTTGTTCCGACTTACGAATCACGAAATTCATTATCACCACTAGAAACGTATTCATCAGACGACTACTTTGGCTTTATGGAAGATGGGGAAGGTAACTGGGGTGAAAAGCCATTACCACAAAATCACACATTAGATATTGGAGTTGGTCGTCTTCCCGTTAAGAGTTCACAAGAAGCGTATGATATTGTTGACAAAATAATTTCATACGACATTAACAAAAAAGCCTTTGGTTCATGGCGAAAAGAAATTGCGTTTATTGCTGATGACGGAAGTACTTCGGATGGATTTTCAAACATTCACCAAACCCAAGCCAACATTCTGGCCAATCAAATTGAACTATCCATTCCGGCATATAATACAAAACGAACTTTCTTGGGCACCTATACCAAAACTGTAAAAGCCAATGGTGAAACCATTCCGGAAGCGAATAAAGATATTAAATCCAGATTTGAGAGAGGATCGATCATTATCAATTACACCGGGCATGGAAATGAGAGCCTGCTGGCAGACGAGCGTGTTTTTACCGAAACGGATATTGATGATTTAGGCAATTCGCTTTACCCATTTATGGTTACTGCCACATGTGAGTTTGGCCGTCAGGATGATCCTGCACAAATTTCAAGTGCAGAACTTACTCTGATTCATCCGAAAGGCGGAGCCATCGGATTGGTATCCACTGCCCGCCCCGTTGAATCCAACGCAAACTTTGATTTGAATCAGGCATTTTACGATGCCCTCTTTCAAAAAGAATCGAACCGTTATCTACCGCTCAGCGAAGTATTTAGGAGAACAAAAAACAACAGTATGAACGGAGTATCCAATCGTAATTTCTCATTGCTGGCTGATCCTTCTTTAACACTGGCATTGCCTCTTAACAATATTGTTCTTACTCATTTAAAAACAGCTTCCGGATCGGATACCTTAAAAGCATTGTCGAAGGTTATGGTTAAAGGAGAAGTTCAGGATGAGGATGGCATTGTAATACCAAACTTTAATGGAATACTGCAAGCCAAACTCTTCGACAAGAAAACCGAATTTGTTACGATAGGAAAAAATAATCCAGCCTTCTCTTATAAGGAATGGTACAATATACTTTTCAATGGCCAGGCAAAAGTAGTTGACGGTATCTTTGAATTTGAATTCATCCTGCCAAAAAATATGGCATACGAAATTGGTACAGGTAAACTCAGCTTATATGCTGAGGATGTATTGCAACAAATAGATGCGGCCGGAGCCTTAACCGATTTTTCAGTTGGTGGAAGTGAGCCTTCTCCAACAGCCGACAATATCCCTCCAACACTTCAAGCCTTTATTGGTGACACTACTTTTGTAAATGGAGGCATTGCTAATCCAAACACCACATTGCTGGTACGCTTGCGCGATGCAGGTGGCATAAACATTTCTAGTTATGGTATTGGAAACAATTTGTTGGCCACCTTAGATAATGGAGAACAGTTTAATCTCAATGATTACTACACAACCGAGGTTGATGACTTCACTGCGGGTCGGGTAGAATTTCCGCTCCATGACCTTTCACCAGGCAAACATACCATCACAATTAAAGCTTGGGACACGTCCAATAACAGAGCAGAAACCAGCTTGGAATTTAGGGTTACTGATGGTGAGGAAATTACGATAGAGCACTTTGGAAATTACCCCAATCCATTTGACAATAAAACAACCTTTTTCTTTACCCATAACCGTTCGGGTGATGACCTTGGAATTGAACTTTATTTGTACTCTGCCTATGGGCAGGAAATCAAAACCTATTCATTCAACGAAATTTCCAGCTCCTACCAGGTTGAACTTCCAGAATTGGATACCGAACTTGAATTTGGAAAAAAACTACCCCCAGGCTTATACTTGGCACGGTTGGCCATTCGTTCGTTAACCAATGGCTCTAAATATGAGCGGGTTACAAAACTTATTGTTGTTAATTAACTACTTTTACCACTTGAAAAATACTTTGATGAAGTTTAGAATACTCGCCATTGTTTCCGCCCTTGGGATCACTCAATTTTCCGTTGGACAAATTAATAACGCTGGACAAGATCAGAATGCCATAACCACTGCTGTCCCATTTTTACTTATATCACCCGATTCCCGCAGTGCCGGTTTAGGCGAGGCTGGAGTAGCCACAAGCCCGGATGCCAAT
>ENA-UOWO01004390-UOWO01004390.1-activated-sludge-metagenome-genome-assembly--contig:-NODE-4390-length-15616-cov-6.815115_pt1 | contig 15616 bp, 9 predicted proteins | sample MGYA00238148_ERZ761564 | MGnify/ENA primary metagenome ERZ761564 (study PRJEB28885, sample SAMN05720194) | activated sludge metagenome | isolation source: Anaerobic digester | place: USA...
GCCGTCGTACCGTCTGGCCATGTCCAGCGACCTGATGGCGACCTCACCCGCCGAGCCCCGGGTGGCCTCCGCCGGTTCCCCGATCATTCCATCCTCCCCGCCCGCCGATCGTGACCCCGCGATGTTCTGGCCGGACGCCGATCGGCACTTGATCCGGTACGGGCCGCCCTTCACCCCGGAGATCATCGCCCGCGCCGAGGGGGCCTTCCTCTACACCGAGGACGGTCGGCGGCTGCTCGACTTCACCTCCGGCCAGATGTCGGCGATCCTGGGCCACTCCCATCCCGAGATCGTGGCCACGGTCCGGGACCAGGTGGGTCGGCTGGACCACCTGTTCAGCGGGATGCTCAGCCGCCCGGTCGTCGACCTGGCCCGCCGCCTGGCCGATACCCTGCCCGCGCCCCTGGAGAAGGTGTTGCTGCTGACGACCGGCGCGGAGTCCAACGAGGCCGCGGTGCGGATGGCCAAGTTGGTGACCGGCGGGCATGAGATCGTCTCCTTCGCCGGCTCGTGGCACGGCATGACCCAGGGCGCGGCGGCCGCCACCTACAGTTCCGGTCGCAAGGGGTACGGCCCCGCCTCCCCGGGGAACTTCGCCCTGCCGACCCCGAATCCGTACCGACCGGACTGGGCCGGACCCGGCGGCGAGCTGGATTGGCAGCGGCAACTGGACCTCGCCTTCGATCTGATCGATGCGCAGTCGGTCGGCGCGCTGGCGGCCTGCCTGGTCGAGCCGATCCTGTCCTCGGGCGGCGTGATCGAGCCCCCAGTCGGGTATTTCGCCGCGCTGCAGCGCAAGTGTCGCGAGCGCGGCATGCTGCTGATCCTGGACGAGGCGCAGACCGGGCTGTGCCGCACCGGCAGCTGGTACGCGTTCGAACGGGACGGGGTGGTCCCGGACATCCTGACCCTGTCCAAAACGCTGGGCGCGGGACTGCCGCTGGCCGCGACCATCACCTCGGCCGAGATCGAGGAGCAGGCGCACGAGCGGGGCTACCTGTTCTACACCACCCATGTCTCCGACCCCCTGGTCGCGGCGGTCGGCCTGACCGTGCTGGACGTGCTGCAGCGGGACCAAATGGCCGAGCGCGCGGGCGCGTTGGGCGGTCAACTGCGGGACGGGTTGCTGGCCATCCAGGACCGGCACGAGGTGGTCGGTGACGTCCGCGGCCGTGGCTTGCTCCAGGGCGTCGAGCTCGTGCTCGATCGGCAGACCAAGCAGGGCGCCGATCGGCTCGGCGCCCAGGTCACCCGGCGCTGCCTGGAGCTCGGCCTGCACATGAACGTCGTCCAGTTGCCCGGGCTCGGCGGAACCTTCCGCATCGCACCCCCGCTGACCTGTACGTCGGATGAGATCGCGCTGGGCTGCGAGATCCTCGATCAAGCGCTGGCGGACTGCGTCCGGCGCGGAGACTTCTAGCCGGCGCTGATTTTTCCGGCGTCGTCGCCGTCGACCCGCGGCCGGCCGTTCCACGTGAAACGGCCGGCCGCTGGCGTCTGGTGGCCGAGGGCGCCGGGGTCGGGCCGGACCCGGCGCGGTGGTTGATACGCCTGCTCCGGTCGCGTTCCACGTGAAACAACGAGCCGACGAGACGCGGCCCGGGCTGGCGGAAACCACACGGTTCCACGTGAAACCAGCTTGGACGACGGCGCCCTGGTCGCCGACCGAGCTCGTTCCACGTGAAACGGCGATCGACGAACGCGAAAACCGCGTGTTCCACGCCACCCCCGGCGTGGTGTCCGGGCGGGAGCGAGTGCGCCCCGTAGCGTGCGGAACGACCCGGTGACACCTGAACAACGGTGCCCGACCGGGCGACGCGGACGAGGAGGCGACAGCGTGAGCATCGACGTCGACATGGCGCCGGCCGTCGGGATCGACCCCGACGAGGACACGCCACTGGCCAGGGCGTCATTGGCCGCCATGGAAATCAGGTCGGGTGAACTGACCATGCCGCGGCCGCGGCATCGCCGGGTGTTCTCCGTGGCCAACCAGAAGGGCGGGGTGGGCAAGACCACCACCACCGTCAACATCGGGGTTGCGCTGGCATTGGCCGGATTGCATGTCCTGGTCATCGACCTGGACCCGCAGGGCAACGCATCTACCGCGCTCGGGGTGGAACGCAAATCCGGCACCCCGTCGGTCTATGACGTGCTGCTGGGCGAGATCACCCCGGCCGAGGCCATCCAGACCAGCCCGGACGCACCCCGGCTGGGCTGTATCCCGGCCACCATCGACCTGGCCGGGGCCGAGATCGAGCTGGTGTCGATGCCCGAACGCGAAACCCGCCTCAAAAAGGCGATCGAAGCGATCGACACCTACTACGACTACATCCTGGTCGACTGCCCGCCGTCGCTGGGCCTGCTCACGGTGAACGCGATGGCCGCCGTGGACGAGGTGCTCATCCCGATCCAGTGCGAGTACTACGCGCTGGAGGGTCTCGGCCAGCTTCTCCGCAACATCGGCATGGTCCAGGAGCACCTGAACCGGGAGCTGATCGTCTCCACGATCCTGCTCACGATGTACGACGGACGCACCAAACTGGCCGACCAGGTGGCGAACGAGGTCCGCAACCACTTCGGTGACATCGTGCTGCGCACGACGATCCCGCGGTCGGTCAAGGTCTCCGAGGCGCCGGGGTTCGGGCAGTCGGTGATGACCTACGACCCGGGTTCCCGTGGCGCGATGAGCTACCTGGACGCGGCTCGGGAGATCGCTGAACGAGGCACGAGGGAGTTGGCATGACGGTGAACGAGCGAGCGGACCGGAACGACGAGGTGACCGAATGACCGGCAAGGCCCGAGGCGGTCTGGGACGCGGCCTGGCCGCACTGATCCCAACCGGACCCACCACCACGACGGTGACCGACGTCCTGATCAACGGCACGCCGGCCAAGCGGGAGGCGCCGCCGCTCGCCCTGGTACCGCCGTCGGCCGAGCCGGCCACCGAAAAGGCTGACAGTGTCGCGGCTTCCGGCCCGAGCGAGGCGAGCGACGGCGAGCACGACGCCACCGCGGCGGCCCGTCCAGACACTGCGCCGGATGTTGAACGCTCAACCACGCCACCGACCGTGCGGGCTACCCCGGGCGGACCGCGATACGCGGAGATCCGGGTCGAGCGGATCCAGCGCAACGCCCGCAACCCGCGGACCGTGTTCGACGAGGACGCGCTGGCCGAGCTCACCCATTCCATCCGCGAGTTCGGCCTGCTCCAGCCGATCGTCGTCCGGGAACTGGAACCGGGGAGTTACGAGCTGGTCATGGGCGAGCGGCGCTGGCAGGCCGCGCAGCGCGCCGGACTGCCCACCATCCCGGCCATCGTCCGGCGTACGCAGGACGCCGAGATGTTGCGAGATGCGTTGCTGGAGAACATCCATCGGGCCAACCTGAACCCGTTGGAAGAGGCCGCGGCCTACCAGCAGCTGCTCCAAGAGTTCGACGTCACCCAGGAGGAGCTCGCCTCCCGGCTGGGCCGTAGCCGCCCCGTCATCTCCAACACCATCCGGTTGCTCAAGCTGCCGATCCCGGTGCAGCGGCGGGTGGCCGCCGGCGTGCTGTCGGCTGGCCACGCGCGGGCCCTGCTGTCGCTGCCCGACCCCGACGATCAGGAACAGCTCGCGGCTCGCATCGTCGCTGAGGGTCTGTCGGTGCGGGGCACGGAGGAGGCCGTCACCCTGCTGCTGGGGCGGACCACCTCCCGTCGCCGGGTCACCGCCCCCAAGCGGGTCATCCCCGGACTGGAGAACCTGGCCGGCGCCCTGTCCGACGCGTTCGACACCCGTGTCCGGCTGGAGATCGGGCGGACCAAGGGACGGATCGTGGTGGAGTTCGCCACCCAGGAGGATCTGCGCCGGTTGATCACGGTGATGGCTCCCTCGGCCATCGACGCGGCCTCGGCCTCCGAACGCGCCGCCGGATAGAGCACCACGTCGAAAAGGGGGGGGTACCGGCTTGGCCGGTACCCCCCCTTCTTTTGTCGACGCCCGGACCAGGGAGTCCGCAGGCGCTCAGGCGCCGCGGGCGACCGCTCGCTCCACCAGGCCCGCGTACAGCTCGCCGAGGGAACCGCCGGCGGCCTCGACCGCCATCGGCAGCAGCGACGTCTCGGTCAGGCCGGGCGAGACGTTCACCTCCAGGAAGTGCACGGCACCGTCGGCGCCGGCGATCGCGTCCGTCCGGGACACATCCCGCAACCCCAGGGTGCGGTGCGCTCCGATGGCCAGCTCGGCCGCCGCGGTGGCCACGGCCTCGTCCAGCCGGGCCGGCGTGTAGTAGGTGGTCAGGCCGGCGGTGTACCGCGACTCGTAATCGAAAACCCCACTGCGGGGGGCGATCTCGACCGCCGGGAGAGCCTGGGGGCCGTCCCGTCGGTCGACCACCGTGATGGCCAGTTCGGTCCCCTCGATGAACTGTTCGACCACCGCGATCTCCCCGTAGGCGAACGCGCCGACCAGCGCGGCGGGCAACTCGTCGGCGGTGCGGACCGGCGTGGCGCCCAGCGCCGAACCCCCGTGCTGGGGCTTGACCATCAGCGGCAGGCCCAGGTGGCCGACCAGCAGACCCATCAGTGTCTGCGCCCCGAGATCGCGAAAAGTACTGTGCGACAACGATACCCAGGCCGGCGTGGCGAATCCGTGGCGCCGCATCAGGTTCTTGGCGATGTTCTTCTCGTAGGACAGGCGGCAGTTGGTCGACGTGGTCCCCACGTAGGGGATCCCGATCATCTCCAGAATGCTCTGGATGGCCCCGTTCTCGCCGCGGCTGCCGTGCAGCGCGACGATCGCCGCGTCCGGGCGCTGCCCGGTGAGCCAGTCGATCAGCTCGCCGTCGGTATCGCGCGGGGTGACCTCCAGCCCGCGCCCGTGCAGCGCATCCTGCAGCCGGGAGCCGGACCGCAGCGACACGTCCCGTTCGTGGGACAGCCCACCGGCCAGCACCACCACGTGTCGGGTCATTCGTTCACACTCCTTGCCGTGCTTGGTCGGTCGACGTTCCGGGGACTGTTCGGGGAGCAATCGGGCACGGGATCAGGCGGTGTCGGGCGACGGGGAGGACGGGCCGGAGATCGGCCGGGCCGCGCTGGTGCCGAAGGTCTGCATGACGTCCAGCTCGCTGGCGATGACGCCGGCCAACCGGCGCACACCCTCGGTGATCCGTTCCGGCGTGGGGAAACAGTACGACAGCCGCAGCTGCCGGGTGCCCAGACCGTCGGCGTAGAAGGCGGTTCCGGGCACGTAGGCGACTCGCGCGGTGACCGCCCGGGGCAGCATGGCGGCCGTGTCGAACCCGGGCGGCAGGGTGACCCACACGTAGAAGCCGCCGTCCGGGGTGGTCCAGGTGGTGCCCTCGGGCATCATCTCGGCCAGGGCGGCCAGCATGGTGTCCCGCCGCTCGGCGTAGGTCTGCTGGTAGGCCTTGATCTGACCGCGCCAGTCGAAGCCGCTCAGGTACCGGGAGATGAGCATCTGGTTGAACACCGGCGGATTCAGCGTGGCCGATTCGTTGGCCAGCACCAGCTTCTCGCGGACGGCGTGCGGGGCCAGTACCCAGCCGACCCGCAGGCCGGGGGCGAAGGTCTTGGAGAACGAACCCAGGTAGATCACGTTGTCGGCGTCGTCGGCCCGGATCGCGCGGCGCAGCCGGTCGTCGAACCCGAGCAACCCGTACGGGTTGTCCTCCAGGATGGCGATGTCGGCGACCCGGCAGATCTCGGCGATCCGGGCCCGCCGGGCGTCGGAGAGGGTGACGCCGGCCGGATTATGAAAGTTCGGAATCGTGTACAGCAGCTTGATCCGGCGGCCGCTGGCCCGGCAGCTGTCGATCGCGGCGACCAGGGCCTCGGGGATCAGGCCGTCGTCGTCCATGGCGACGTGCACCACCTGGGCCTGATAGGACTGGAACGTGCCCAGGGCGCCGACGTAGGACGGCGCCTCGGCCAGGATCACGTCGCCGGGATCGATGAAGATGCGGGTGGTCAGGTCCAGCGCCATCTGCGAGCCGACGGTGACCATCACGTCGTCGGGGTGCGCGGTGATCCCCTCCAGGGCCATCACCTGGCAGATCTGCTCGCGCAGTTCGGGCACGCCCTGCCCGGAGCCGTACTGCAGGGCGGTCAGCCCGTCCTGTACGACCAGCTCGGAGGCCTCCACGGCCAGCGCCTCCAACGGCAGCGACCGCAGGAACGGCATGCCGCCGGCCAGCGAGACCACCTCGGGCCGGTTGGCCACCGCGAACAGGGCCCGGATCGCCGACGCCCGCATCCCGGTGGTGCGCTGGGCGTACCGGTCGATGTGCTGATCCAGGCTGGTGCCCGTGGCGGCGCTCCGATGGACCGGCTGGGTGCGGCCGCCGGCCGTCCCTGCATTCACGCCATCACCTCGTCGGTCGGCTCGCAGGTCCCGGCTCGATGCGCCACCGCCGGCTGCTGCCGAACGCCTGCGGCCGTGGTGGGACCAAGGATGCACTCATGGTAGAGGCCGCCGCCCCACGGCCCGGGATCGTCGGCCGGTCCAGTCGACATATTCTGGTCTGGTCGGTCCCCGTGCGGGCAGGGGCCGGCGCCCGCACGCGTCGACGATCGACGGTGGGCCCAGACCTCAACAGGGAGCGGTGTGACGCGAGCGCTGGTGCCACTGTCGATGTCGACCATCGGGTTGATTCCGGGGCGCTGCCGTCGCTGCGTCGCCTGGGAACTGGAGGCGCCGGCGGCCCGGCTGGCCGCCGACTCGGGCGAGGCCGAGTTCGAGAAGGAGGTCTGGCTCTCGGGGGTGATGCTGACCTGGGGCTCGGCCGGGCAGATCGTCACGGTGGACGAGGAACCGGTGGGTTTCGCCCTGTACGCGCCCCCCACCGCGGTGCCCGGGGCCGCGGCCTTTCCGACCGCGCCGGTGTCCCCCGACGCGGTGCTGCTGACCACCGCTCGGATCGAGCCGGCCTACCGGCAGCAGGGCCTGGCCCGTTTCCTGTTCGAGGGCGTCGTCGGCACGCTGACCCGACGCGGGGTCCGGGCGATCGAGTTATTCGGTCGTGAGGACGATCCGGCGGCCGGCGACGACCGGGCCGAGAACCTGTCCGACCGGCCGGCGGATCGGTGGGCCGAGCACGCGGCCGACGATGCGGACATCCCGGGCTGCGTGCTGCCGGCCGGCTTCGCCCGGGCGGTCGGCTTCGTCGAGGTGGCCCCGCACCACCGCTACCCGCGGCTGCGACTGGAACTGGGTCGCGACATCGGCTGGAAGGCCGAGGTCGAGGCCGCCCTGGAGGAGCTGTTCGCCAGCCTGACCGTGCCGGCCTCGCCGCCGCCGGCCGTGCGCGAACTGGTCGGCGCCGGCAGCAACCGGGACGAGACCGGACCGGCCGGGTGCGAGATCAGGCCGAGTCGCGGATGCGCCGCTCGTGGGCCAGCAGATCGGAGAAGGTGAAGGTCCCGGTGTGCGGGTCGTCCCGGCCGTCCAGGTACAGCCGCTTGACCGCGACCAGGATGCCGTCGGCCAGCTGGTTGCGGAAATCGGAGGACAGCAGCCGGTCCCGCTCCACCGGGTTGGACAGATAGCCCATCTCCACCTGGATCGCCGGCATCCGGGTCAGCCGCAGGATGTCCCAGGGCCGGTGGTGGACGCGACAGTCGGCGAACCGGGTCCGGGCGACCAGCTCGCGCTGGACCAGACTGGCCAGCGTCTCGCCCACGGTGGAGGTGGCGCCGGAGTCGGTGCCGAAGTGGAAGGTCGCGATCCCGCACGCATGCGGCGAGGGCGAGCCGTCGATGTGCAGGCTCAGCAGCAGGTCCGCGCCGATGTCGTTGGCGAAGGCGGCCCGCTCCTCCTGGCTGGGGTTCTGATGGGCCCCGCGGGTCAGGGTGACGGCCATGCCGGCGGTGACCATCCGCGAGCGCAGTCGCTGCGCGATGTCGAAGGTCAGGTCGGCGCTGCGGGCCTCGCCGCTGCACCAGCCCGGGTCGTCGGCGCCGTGCGCCGGATCGATGACGATCCGCTTGCCGTGCAGCCGGGGGCCGGCCTGGCGGACCAGCTGGTACTCGCGCAGGTACTGCGGGCGCCCCCCGGTGACCATGCGGCCGATGCGGTTGAGCTCCTTGTAGGTCTGGGGACCGAATACCCCGTCGTCGGCCAGGCCGCGATGGCGCTGGAAGTCGCGGACCGAGAGATCGGTCAGCGGCCCGAAGATGCCGTCCGGCCGGCCGGTGTTGTAACCCATCTCGGACAGCCGGGTCTGCAGCGCCATCACGTCGTCGCCGGTCATCGGCGCCGACAGGGTGTAGGACAGCGCCCGGTCGCCCAGCGTCCAGCGGGCGTCGGTCAGCGAACGCGCGGTCACCGGACCGACGATCCCGTCGGCGATCAGTCCACGCCGCTGCTGGAAGTCGCGGATCGCGCGGTCCACCGTCGTGTCGAACTCGACCGATCCGCGATCCACGCCGTTCAGGGAGGGCAGCAGCTGCAGACTTGCCAGTGCATCCCGTAGGTCGGCCACTGCCGGCCCTCGATCACCGCGCCGCAGCAGCATCGCTCTCCCTCAGTCTCGTCGGGCGGGCCGGAGCGCCCACCATCGGGTGTCGTCGCCACCCCTATGACTGACGCATCAGCCGTCAGGGGGTTCACACCGACCCCGTATTCACCTCACATGGCGGGCGAACCCGCCCGCGCCGTCCATCATTGTGCCCCCGATCCGGGCGGATGCCCGGCATTGCCGGACATCACGTCCCCGGGACGTCCCGCTCACACGCGGACGCCGCCGCCGACCAGGTCAAACGGTCGGCGGCGGCGTCCGGACGCAGCGTGGTGGGTCAGGCCAGGATGTCGGCGAACTCGGCCAGCAGCGCGGCCTTGGGCTTGGCGCCCACGACCTGCTTGACCGGCTTGCCGCCCTGGAAGACCAGCATCGTGGGGATGGACAGGATCTGGTACTGCTGGGCGATCTGCGGGTTCGCGTCGATGTCCAGCTTGGCGACGGTGACCTTGCCCTCGTGCTTGGTCGCGATCTCCTCCAGGATCGGCGCGACCATGCGGCACGGTCCGCACCACTCGGCCCAGAAGTCGACGATGACGGGCTTGTCGGACTGCAGGACGTCGGTGGTGAAGCTGTCGTCGGTGACCTTGACGGTGGCCATGGGGCCTCTTTTCTCGTGGGTGCTGCGGATGGGGATCGGGGGTACTGGGGTGAACCCGGGCGAGCGCGGGTCAGACGCTCAGCGCGTCCTCGAAGGCGGCCCGGGGTTCGTCGGGCATCGGATCGGTGGTGCGGTGGGCGTCCAGGTCGCCGGCCGGCGCCGGGTGCGAGGCCAGGTAGTGCTGGGCGTCCAGGGCGGCCGCACAACCCGAACCGGCCGCGGTGATCGCCTGCCGATAGGTGTGATCGACCAGGTCACCGCAGGCGAAGACGCCTTCGATGCTGGTGCCGGTGGAGGCGATGGCCGAGACGTGGTGGCCGGTCAGCACGTAGCCCTCGGGATCGGTGCTGACCTGATCGCGGAACAGCTCGGACCGCGGGTCGTGCCCGATCGCCACGAACATCCCGGTGGCGGCCAGCTCCGTCTGCTCGCCGGTGCGGGTGTCGGTCAGGGTGACGCCGGTCAGGCTGGTCTCGCCGTGCAGCGCGGTGACCGCGGCGTTGGTCCGCCAGGAGATCTTGGGATCCTGCCGGGCCCGGTCGAGCATGATGGCGCTGGCCCGGAACTCCTCCCGCCGGTGCACGATCGTCACCGAGCGGGCGAAGCGGGTCAGGAAGGTGGCCTCCTCCATCGCCGAGTCACCGCCGCCGACCACCAGGATGTCCTGGTCGCGGAAGAAGAAGCCGTCACAGGTGGCACAGGCCGAGACGCCGCGCCCGAGCAGCCGCTGCTCGTCGGGCAGGCCGATGTAACGAGCCGCCGAGCCGGTGGCCAGCACGATCGCCCGGGCCCGGTGCACCACGCCGTCGACGGTGACCGACTTGACCGGACCGGTGAGGTCGACCTGCTCGACGTCCACGGTGCGCAGGTCGGCGCCGAAGCGCTCGGCCTGCTCGCGGATCTGGGCCATCAGCTCCGGGCCGATGATGCCGGCCGGGAAGCCGGGGAAGTTCTCCACCTCGGTGGTGTTCATCAGGGCGCCGCCGTAGGTGTAGCCCTCGAAGACCAGCGGGGCCAGCTCGGCGCGGGCCAGGTAGATGGCCGCGGTGTAACCAGCCGGGCCGGAACCCACGACGATCACGTCATGGATGTGCTCGTCGGCCGAGGCGGCGACCGGGTCGCCGCTGGGTGCCGGAATGGACACGAACTGATTCACGAGATCTCCTCACGCCGGTCCGGCTCGCGCGCAGACGTGCACGATGATAGAGCGGCGGCCGGCCGGGCCCTTGATTCAGTCTGCTCAACAACGCCCGGAGCCGGATATTCCCGGCGCCGGCGGGGTGGGTCAGCTCCCGGTGACGTTGATCTCGTTGATCTTCGACTGGAACTGCTTGTCCGGCGTCGTGCCCAGCTTGGTGACGTAGACGATCAGGTACTTGGACTTGGGCGCATTGGTCAGGTCGATGGTGGCGACCCCGCCGGAGACGGTCCCGGTGCCCAGGACGGGGTTGGCGGCCAGCGGTCCGGGCGTCAGCGACGTGGCGCTGCGCACCTCGATGCCCGTGCCCTCGGTCGCGCTCTTGACCGTGACCTGGGCCGGGGTGACCTCATGGTCGAGTTCGACGACCAGCCCGACGCCGGACTTGAGGGTCGGCAGCTGCTGCTTGTAGACCCAGGTCAGCCAGAACGAGGCGTCGTTGCCGTCGAACGCCCGGTCCACGTAGTCCTTGTAGTCCGGGGTGCCGTCGCCCTCGGGGTCGTAGACGGCCCCGCCCACGATCGGCACCGGTCCGGCCGCGGCCGCGTTGGTCGAGGGCGCCGCCGTCGTGGTCGGCGCGGCTTCGGCCGCCGGCGCCGTGGTGGTGGCCCCCGCGTCGATCATCGGGAGTTCTTCCGGCGCGCTGTTCTGGATCGAGGCGGTGAACTGGTTCACCAGCCCACCGAGCGCGATCATGATCAGCACGGCGAAGACGGCGAGCACGACACCGGCCAGGCTCAGCTTGGCCCGCCGCTCGCGGATCAGCCGGCGGTCGGCGGCGGACAGTGGCCGGGCCTCGGCCGGCGCGGGGGCGTCGGCGACGCCGGCGGTCGTCTCCGGGCTGCGCAGCAGGGCCGCAATGGCGCCGACGGCGTGGATGCCGTCCGGTTCTTCGGGATGCAGGGCCCGGCCGGCCAACGCCGACAGGGCCTCGGGCACGGTCGGCACGACCTCGTCGGCCGGGATCTCGCGGCCCAGCCGGGTCGGGGCGGCCGGCAGCGGAACCCCGGTGCCGGCGGTCGGGTCGTTGAGCGGCCAGGTGCCGGTCAGGGTCAGGTACAGCAGCCCGCCGATGGCCCGGATGTCCTGGTCCGGAGTGGCCGAGGCATGCGCGATGACGTGGGACAGGCGGACCTGCCCGTCGAAGTTGACCCGGACCAGCGAGGGATGGATGGCGCCCAGCGACACACCGTTGCGGTGCGCCTCGGCGACGGCCTCGGACAGCTTCGCGGTCACCGAGGTGGCGACGTCGGGTTCCAGCGGCCCACCGGAGACCAGATCGGTCAGCGTGGCCCCGTCCACCCACTGCCCGACCACGTAGGACTGACCGTGGTCGGTGCCCACGTCCAGGGTCTGCGGCAGTCCGACGTGGTGCAGCCGGCCGGCCCGCAGCGTGCGGGCCACGGTGGCCGAGGTGCCGGTGGTGTCGGGCAGGATCGTGACCGCCATGTCCCGCGGCAGCACCGTGTCCTTGGCCCGCCAGAACCAGTGCCCGTTGCCGTCGGAGGCGACCAGGCTGACCAGCCGGTACCGGCCGCCGACCATCATGCCCGGGTTCAGCGGCGACTCGGCCGCGCCGATCGCCTGGGTGGCGGCGCTGTCCGGGCTGCCGTGGGGGGCCGCGGTCGGGCTGCCGTTGGTGGTGCTCTCCAGGGTGCTGGTCGACGACGCGTCGTCGGCGTCCGCCGGACGGTTCACCTCGTCTAAGTGGACCTCCGTGGTCGCATCCGGATCGTCGGCGGTCGGGGTCTGCTGGGCGGCGGAGCCACCGCTGCGGTTGTCGGACACCGGTTCGGACACCTGCTCCCTGCTGATCGACGACGGTCCGGGCACTGTGGGGAGGGTGACGTCCGCGGACGGGTCACCGGAGGACCGGTGACTCTCCACGAGCGTGCCATGCCCGCCATCGTGGACGCGCGAAGGCGCATCGGGGTTGACCGATCCGGGTGATTTCTGCGTTCGAGCGGCCGGCGGACCCGGTCGCCAGCGGGCGGGCAAGCGGCCCAGCAGCCGCCGCCGGATCGGGTCGAGTTCCTCGACCCGAAGGGCCAGCGCCAGACCGGCGATCACCAGCAGCCCGACCGACGCCCCGACGAGGGTCTGCAGCAGCGCCTCCCCGAGGGTGTCCACCGCACCGGTGACGACCAACCGGCCCACGCCGAAGGCGACGACCGCGCCGACCGCGCTGGCCAGCACCATCTTGGCCAGGGTGATCAGGGTCCGCCGGGTGCCCATCGCCCCGTAGCGGCGTCGCAACCAGATCTCGCCGACGATCGCGCCGACCAGGTAGGACACCGTGGTGCCCAACGCCATCCCCGGAACCACCAGGCTCGGGGCGAAGGTGGTGCAGGCGATCAGCAGCGGGATCCGTACCGCCACCATCACCAGGTTGATCAGGGCCGGGGTCCGCGCATCCTTCATCGCGTAGAAGACCCGCATCTGCATCAGCGTGACCGCGAACGGCACCAGGCCAAGGGCCAGCGCGGTCAGGGTGGCCGACAGCATGGCGACGTCGCCGAGCGAGACCTTGCCGTACAGCGAGGCCACGATGGCCAGCGGGATCGCCAGCACGATCATGCCGGCGGCGACCGGGACCAGGGCGACGATGGAGAGCCGGTTGCCCAGGGAGGCGTCGTCCTTCATCTGCTCGTACTGCCCGGCCGCGGCGTGCCGGCTCATCCGCGGCATGATCGCGGTCAGGATGGAGACGCCGATGATGCCGTAGGGCAGCTGGAACAGCAGCGAGGCGAACGCGTAGAGCGAGACACCGCCCTGGAGGTTGGCCGACGCAACCCGGGTGATGACGATGTAGCCGGCCTGCGAGATGAGCACGTAGGCCACCGCCCACAGCATCAGCTGCCCGGCCTCCAGCAACCGCCGGTCACCGCCCCACCGCCAGCGGAAGCGGAACCCGCCGCGCAGCAGCGACGGGATCATCACCACGGCCTGCAGCACGATGCCGGCGGTGGTGCCCAGCCCCAGGATCAGGAACTGCTGGCGGGTCAGGCCGGTCAGCGCGCCGTTGACGTCGGCGACGTTCTGCGGGTCGCTCGTCGTCATCAGCAGGGCGATGCCGACACCGATGACGACCAGGTTGTTGGCCACCGGCGCCCAGGCCGGCACGCCGAACTTCTCCTTGGTGTTCAGGATCGCGCCGAACAGTGCGGCGATCCCGTAGAAGAAGATCTGCGGCAGCAGCAGCAGGGCCAGCCCGTTGGCCAGATCGTGGTCGACGAACTCGCTGCCGGACAGATACAGCCTGGTCAGCAGGGGTGCGGCGGCCATGGACAGACCGGTGGCGCCGATCAGTCCGACGATCGCCATGGTCATCAACCGCTGCGTGTAACCCTCGCCGCCGTCCCGATCGGCCCGGGCCCGGGACAGCAACGGGATGGCCACCGAGGTCAGCACGCCGCCGATCAGCAGCTCGAAAATGATGTTGGGCAGGGTGTTGGCGATCGTGTAGGCGTCGTTGACCAGGCCGAAGCCCAGGAACGCCAGGATCACCACCTTGGCCAGGAAGCCGGTCGCCCGGCTGACCAGGGTGGCCAGCGCCATCACCGCGCCGGCCCGGACCACGCCGGCCGTCCGGGCGGTCTTCATCCCGGCGACGTCGTCGTGCGGGCGGCCGGTCTCGGCCGGACCGTCGTACCGATCGGTCCGCTGATCGGGGTGCTGGTCCGACGGGTGATCGGACGCCCGGACCAGCTCGTCGCGGCCGGGGGCCTCGGGGGTCGTCACGAACGGAAGTCCTGTCGCTGGTCTGATCGCTGATGGGTGGCCTTGGGGGGCGGGGTGGGGGTCGGCACGGGAGACGGCCCGGGAGACGGCACGGACTCGGCGACCAACCGGTCGCTGTGCCGCTCCTGCGGTCGGTCCCCGCGCCGGTCGCCCGGTTGGTCCCGGTGTCCGTCGCCGCCGGCGTCGGCGGAACCCGGGCCGACGGGATCATCGGTGCCCTGCGCGGCGGCGGCGATCCGGGCCCGGCGCCCGCGCAGGCGCTGCCGGATGCGCAGCGCGACCATGACCACCAGCACGCCGCCGGCGACGGCCATCAGGATCACGGTCAGTGCGCCGTACGCGCTCGACTGCACGGACAGCTGGACCGGATCGCCCCAGGTCAGGCCGTCCGGGCCGACCAGCGTCGCGGTCACCTGGAACTGGCCGGAGCGAGTGACCTCGGTGGGGATCTTGACCTGCTGGGACCGGCCGGCCGGGATGATCTGCACCGGTTGGTCGGTGGTGGTCAGGCCGACCATTTCCCCACCGGTGAGCTGGACGGTGACCGGCACGTCGTAGGCGGTGCTGTTCTGCACCGTCAGCACCAGCGGCGAGCTGGAGGAGGCCAGGGTGTAGTTGGTCGAGGAGGTGGCGATCTGCACGCCCGAGCGGATCCCCTGCACCGTCGACTCCACGGTGGCCAGGTTCGCCTCGCCCACCGTCGGGTCGGTCCGGAAGGCCGTCGAGGCGGCCGCGTCCAGCGCCGCGTCCAACGGGTCGAGGACGGTGGCCGGATCGGCCGGCTGGCTGACCGAGGTCAGGGCGGTGCGCAGGGCAGCCACGTCGGCCCGGTCGGTGGCGATTCGCTGCAGGTACTGCGGCGAGAGTTCCCGGTCGCGGGCGGCCGTCGGGTAGTCGGTGGTGCCGGTCTGCTGCGCGCCCTGGGTGAGGGTGGCCAGCGGGGCGCCGGCGATCATCGAGCTGCGGGTGAGCTCGCCGAGCAGCTGTCCCAATCCGCCCAGGGCCGCGCTGTCCGGTGACCAGCGGCGGGTGGGCGCGAACACGGCCGGGGTGGCGGTGCCGTCGGCGCGCTGCTGGGCCAGCAGCGCGGTCAGCGCGTTGACCTTGGTCGCCCACCCGGTCGGCTGGTGGTCGGTGATCAACTTGTCCAGCCCGCCGAGGACGTCGGTCTGGGCCACGACCGTGGGCAGTCCCGGCCCGTCCTGGTCGGTGGCGATGACGGCGGCCGAGGCGGGCCGGCCTCCGGCGTCGGCGGGGACCTCGACGGAGGGCTGGGAGAGTAGGCCGGTGCGGGCCCCGCCGGCCATCAGGGTGGACAGCGTCGCGCCGTCGGACGCGCCGTCGATGGGGAAGGCGGTCGTGCTGGTCGGGTCGCCGGCGGACACGGTGGCCAGATCACCCCACACCTGCCGTGCCACCTCCCGTCCGTGTTCCTGGGCCGCGGTCACCTCGCCGGTCATGCCGGCGCGGACCAGGGCGACCACGTCGGGATCGCCGTACGGCAGCAGCACCACGGTGCGCGCTTCGCGCCATCCGGCGACATCGACGTCGCGCAG